>Ga0308157_10001198_pt1 | contig 58113 bp, 46 predicted proteins | sample PhyBR1_FD_201035 | JGI IMG/M metagenome (GOLD analysis project Ga0308157, IMG submission 201035) | Phyllosphere microbial communities from UC Gill Tract Community Farm, Albany, California, United States - DLSLB.R1 | ecosystem: Host-associated > Plants > Phyllosphere > Unclassified | place: USA... | reverse complement strand
ACCACTCATTTGATTAGGATTTATATCTATATTTCTTGCAAAAGTATTTAATTATGAGTTTAATTTATAAACGAATATGACAAAACAACGATAAAACATTTATTTAGAAACATTCTAAAGCATATTCAGGAATATTGGAAAGATTACTTGAATTTTTAATGGATTTATGGTGAAAAATCTGTTTGAGCGAGAAACAAAGCAATCTCTTGAGGCCTTCCGATAAGATTGCCTAGGTTGCACACCGTCAGAAATGAAAACCCCACGAGAAAAGCCTGTTACCACCACTTCAACGGTTTTGTTAAAAACGACACAAAATGAATGGCATAAAAAAAGTCCCGGCTTACACCGGGACTTTTTACGATTTATGTGTTTGAGTTTTCTTAAGCTACTTTAACATTTACCGCGTTTAGGCCTTTTCTACCTTCTTCTACATCGTAGTTTACGGTATCATTCTCACGAATGTTATCAATTAAGCCTGAAGCATGAACAAAAATTTCGGCATCGCCATTAGATGGCACTATAAATCCAAAACCTTTAGTTTCATTAAAAAATTTTACTGTTCCTTGTTGCATTATATTGTATTTTAATTTGCACCAAAGATATGGTTAAATACCTATAAATCAATTTTTTATTTTAAATATGCAAATAAAGGCTAAATATATTGATTAATTGCCTGTTAGTGCCTATTTAACCGATCTATTTAGCGCGTCAATGCTGGAGGTATCACCAGGTTTTATCAATAATGCGCGCTCGAAACAGGTCTTTGCTTCTGATTTTCTTCCTGAAAAAAGCAAAAACCAGCCCAACATATGACCTTGCTAAATAGTTTGCCTGAGTATTTTGAGGATCTATTTTAAGAATTCTGTTATACTGCTCCATTACTTTTTCCCAGCTACTCAACAGCGAGAGCGCTTTGATTAAACCAAACCTTGATTCGACTGAATTTGGCTATGCATTGATCGACCTGTGGTAATAATTTTGCGATGCAGTATAGTTTTTAGCCAGATAATACAACCAGCCTATACGGAGGTTCGTCTCGTAATACTTTCGGAAGTACACTGAAAAGGAAATGCGCCATAAGGATTAACTGTAAACCAAACTGTTGCTTTCTTCGTAATTTACCAGCAGGTTTTCGGTAATTTTTACCATTAAGGTTTCGCCGTTGCTATTTGGGTTGCAGTAACTCAAAACCAGTAAATCACCAATTATTTCGTGCAGCACTAATTTTGGGCTGGTATAGGTGATCGAAACCACGTGGGCAGCTTTATTTAATAAATCAGAACTCAGGATATGTAATTCTGCCCAATCAAATCTAAGCACATTGCCATCCAAATCGCCTGATTGCGGTATTTTATGATCTAAAGCTGCAATGCTTGGCATAACTGAATACTGTAGTTTCTGGTGCAATGAACCAGCTTTTTCGTTTAACTGTAACATTTGTGAAAAAGTATGAGCCTGCTGGTTTTGGCTAAATACCTTCGATTTCTTTTGAAATTCCTTATAGCTATCGTGAAATATCCTTCTTTCAAAATCGGTTTTACACATGAAATTGAAATATTGTTTGACGCTGAGGTGAATGTGAGCTAAAGCCATAATATCCGGTTTTGTTGCTGTTTCAAATATGTAACAATAAAAAAATTAATTTGATAGAGTATCGGTAAACACTGACAATCAATCGGTAAATCACTAAACTAAATCGCAATGATGAATTTAGGATGAACATAGATTAATTAACAAAACGGGCTCATGTTCAAAAACGCTTCAAAAGGAGGTTAATATATTTCAAGGGCCGGAAGATTAACAAACTTTAACAATCACCGCCATATCATTTCGATTTTATAAAACAGTTTAATTTCCTGCAGGTTATTATAAGGAACATATTGATAACCAAAATTTTTAAGCTATGGAAACCCGGAATAATCATGCCTTAATTCAGGCTTTATTGGATTGTGCAATGGCTTGCGAACATTGTGCATCATCATGTTTGCAGGAGGAAGACCTTAACATGATGATTGATTGTATTAAACTGGATCGGGATTGTGCCGACATTTGTACGCAGGCTGCGCGGCTTCTGCAGCGCGATTCTGTAATCGGGCGACAATATTTATTGTTATGCGAAGAAATTTGCCGCATGTGTGCCGCTGAGTGTGGCAAACACGACCACGAACATTGCAGGCAATGTGCCGTAATGTGCGAAGAATGTGCAGATGCCTGCCATGCCCATCACGAACCCATCCATCAGGATTAAAAAAAAGCCCTCCCTGGTTTTAAGCAGGGAGGGCTTTTTTAAACTATTTTTTGTACGCTAAATTACTGAGCCGGGAAGCTATAATTATATGAACCTTGCTCACCAACACCACTAATGCTTACCATATTGTTTCTGCCTAAAGGCAACGCTTTTTGCACATCAGCTACTGAGTTAACGGGTTGTCCGTTTACTTTGGTAATGATTAAACCTTTTTCTACACCAATGTTGTCGAAAGCTTTTCCGGTCGTAACTGAAGTTACCACTACGCCTCCGCTAATGCCATATTTTGCTTTTTGAGCCTGACTGGCCGGAGCAAAAGTTGCACCCAGTTTCGAAACTTCAGCACCTTTACTTGCGGTATTATTGGCAGTTAAACCTACGCTGGCTTCACCTTTAAGGGTAACAGTATAATCTTTTAAAGATCCATCGCGCAATACAGTTAATTTTACTTTATCGCCTGGATTTAAACGACCAACTCTTTCCTGTAAGTCTGGTGAGTCGTTAATTACCACGCCATCAACCTTTTTAATTACATCGCCTGATTTAATACCCGCAGCGGCAGCACCACCACCGGCAACTACATCATTTACATATAAACCACTGATTTCATTTGTTTTAATACCTTCTGGTTTTTCTTCGCCACTTAAAGGCACAAAGTTAACGCCAATGTAACCGCGTTTAACTGAACCATATTTCATAAAATCATCTACAATTTTACGGGCAAGGTTAACCGGAATAGCAAAACCGTAGCCTTGGTTATAACCACTTTGTGAAGCAATTGCTGAGTTAATACCCACCAGTTCGCCATTTGCATTTACAAGGGCACCACCGCTGTTACCCGGGTTAATGGCCGCATCTGTCTGTATAAACGATTCGATACTGGTATTTGCCGGACGATCTGGTCTTTTACCTGTACGTTGATATTCACGGTATTCTTCTTCGGTAATTTCGTTACCTTGTTGCTCGCGGCCAATAATACCGATACTCCGGTTTTTAGCACTTACAATACCAGCGGTTACAGTCGTATTTAAATCTAACGGGAAACCTACGGCTAAAACCCATTCGCCAACCTGTACATTATCAGAGTTACCCATTTTTACTACAGGTAAGCCGGTAGCATTCACTTTAATTAAAGCCAGATCGGTATTTGGGTCGCGGCCAATTACTTTAGCCTCAACTTTACGTCTGTCGGTTAAAACAACCTCAACCTTCTCTGCATTTTCTACAACATGGTTGTTGGTTACAATATAACCATCCTGACTGATGATTACACCTGAGCCTGATGCTGCCCTTGGCTGGCGTTGCATTTGACGGCCACCTCCACCAAAGAAATCTTCCATCATATCAAAAGGAGAAGAACTTCTGCCTCCGCCACTTTGTGCAGCATAAGTAGTTTTAATGTGTACCACACCCGGTGCAACTGCCGCTGCTGCCTGTGTAAAATCAGCTGTACCTGCCGATGATACTTTAAGTGGGTTGTTTGCAAAATATAAATTCTGTTTTTCAGAAATTGTACTGCCTGTTTGGTTACGTTCAAAAAGTTTGTAACCCCCTATTGCTGCTGCCCCACCTATAAAAGCAGCTAGCACGGTAATTCCCAATATTTTTTTCATGTGTTTATATAATTTTAAAAACCCTGATATATGATAAGCCGTTTTGCTAGCTAAATGTTTTAGCTTAAAATATTTCAGTTGTTAAATTTACTAATTTTGCGGGAGTGTTTGTTTCACTTTGATTTAAGCAGAATGCTCCTGCAGTTTTTATCTGCTAAAATTTCTTTCGTTAATTATTCAAATTTAATACCATATAAACGATATTTGCATCATTAGTGCACCCGTTTTTGTGTTAAAAAATGTTAAATCAAAAAAAACGAGGTGCCGGTTACCTTTTGCAATTCAAATATTGCATTACAAGATGAAGCTTTCATGAAAATTAATTTCTACAAATATCAGGGCGCAGGCAACGATTTCATTTTAATAGACCACACCACGAGTCCATTAAAAAACATTGATAACCAACTAGTTGAACAGCTTTGCCACAGAAGATTTGGCATAGGTGCAGATGGTTTAATGTTCCTGACTAAACATGAGGATTACGATTTTGAAATGCATTATTTCAATGCCGATGGTAACCTGGGCAGTATGTGCGGCAATGGTGGCCGGTGTATTGTTGCTTTTGCCAAACAACTTGGCATTATTGACCGGGAGACAAACTTTTTGGCAGTAGACGGACCGCATTATGCCAGAATTTCAGAAAATGGCGAGTGGGTTGATTTGCAAATGATTGATGTAGACACCGTTAATCAAGATGGCGAAGCCTATGTTTTGAATACGGGCTCTCCGCATTATGTGGCTTTACAAACCGGCTTAAAAGATCTTGATGTTTTCCATGAAGGAAAAAGCATCCGTTATAATGACACTTATAAAACTGAAGGAATAAACGTAAACTTTGTAGAAGATAAAGGTGATCACCTGTTTGTGCGCACCTACGAGCGTGGCGTTGAAGATGAGACCTATGCCTGTGGCACAGGGGTTACTGCTGTAGCCATGGCCATGGCCAAACATAAAAACCTGAGCGGCCACATTAAAACCGACATTAAGGTTTTAGGTGGAGATATTAAAATCGAATTTGACTACGATGGCACTACCTTTACCAATGTGTTTTTATGCGGACCGGCTAAGCTTGTTTTTGAGGGAGAGGTAGATTAAGTCTTCAGCGTAAATCCTGGTAGTAAAGCGTATCTGTTTCGACTAAATTTTGCTTAAACTTTTTCACTACAATATATTTTACTTTATCCATTTCTTGCAAGTTCCACCGCTCTTTTTTATAAAGAGAATAATAAGCCTTTGGGTAAAAATCAGCATTTTCGTGTAAAGTCATTTTTTGAAAAAGCAGATGAACCGGATCAAACACCATAACACTGTCCCAATCATTTTGACCAAACCGGTATTGATAATCGAGCCTGGAAGGATAAGAAATCACCACAACAGAATCGGCATTATTCTTCTTCAATTTGTAATGGTAATAGTGTGGGGCGCCTGGAATTAAACAGCCGCCGGCAAATAAAATTACAACTAACAGCAAAATATTTCTCATGGGAATAAAGCTAAAAAACACTGGACATGTATCCCTGTTCAGTCTGGTTAAAACTGTATATAAGGTGGTGACTATTGCTTAAAATAAACAACCATTTTAACCGATAAAATTAGCGTTATATTCCCTTATTTAACAGCTTTTAACATCTGTCGCAAGATATTTACAAGCAACATTTTAAAATAAATAGCGCAATTAAACCGCTTAAAAACAATATTTTAGTTATATTTAAATAGCGTTCTAAGCACAAAATAAATCAATCGATTGATTAAATGACAGAATTTGGACAGATTTATTTTTGGTTAGGCTCTATTTTTGGGCCATGATTAAAAGCTCAATTAATTGATAACGCACTTAATCCGGAAATTTAAATTTAAACACACAGAATACCCATGAGAAAAGTAACAACTCTCCTTTTTAGCGTGAGCATTGGTATGCTTTTAGCATCCTGCGGAAATGACGATGCAGCTAAAAAAGCTGCAGCAGCGGCTGCTGCCGGTCCGCAAGCCTATCCAGTATTTACCGTAAACACACAAAACACCACACTCGATTCAGATTATCCTGCAACTATAGAGGGTATACAGAATATCGATATCCGTCCAAAAGTTGATGGTTTTATCGAAAAAATATTTGTGGATGAAGGTGCTGTGGTTAAAAAAGGTCAGTTGCTTTTTACCATTAATGCCCCACAGTACGAACAACAGGTAAGAACGGCGAAAGCTGCCATTAGCAGTGCCGAGGCCGATGTAAATGCTGCCCAGTTAACTGTAAATAAAACCAAACCTTTGGTAGAAAAAGATATCATCAGTAAGTACGACCTCGATGCAGCTCAATTAACGCTTCAAAGCAGAAAAGCCGCATTGGCACAAGCCAAAGCAGAACTGGTAAATGCAAAGGTCAATTTAGGTTATACTTCAATTACCAGTCCGGTAGATGGTGTAGTGGGCAGTATTCCATTCAGAAACGGGAGCTTAGTTAGCAGCAGCAGTACACAACCGCTCACTACGGTTTCGAATACGTCTAAAGTTTATGCTTACTTCTCTTTAAATGAAAAGCAACTTTTAGATTTTGCCAGCACCTATAAAGGCAAAACCCTGGCCGAGCAAATGAAAAATATTCCGCCGGTTAGTTTAGTACTTGCCGATGGAAGTGTTTATGCCCAAAATGGTAAAATCGAATCAATTAATGGTCAGATTAACACCAACACAGGTTCTGCAAGCTTAAGGGCCACCTTTCCCAATCCGGTTTTCCTGTTAAAAAATGGTGCCAGTGCATCTGTTAGAATTCCACAACACGTTGAAAATGCAATTTTAATCCCTCAAAAATCGACAATCGATTTACAGGGCAAAAAATTCGTTTACATTTTAGGTGATTCGGCCAAGGTAGTGAATACGCAGATTGAGGTAATGGAATTAGCCAAAGGCAATTTTTATGTGGTTACCAAAGGGCTTAAAGCCGGTGATAAAGTGATTTTAGAGGGTTTCCAATCGTTAAAAGACGGCACAAAAATTAAGCCCGAAGAAAAAGCTGCCGATTCAGTTTATGCTGAAATAAAAAAATAAAAATACAATTAATGCAATTCAAACTGCATCAGTGTAATCCATATATTTATGTTTAAGAAATTTATAGACAGGCCCGTTTTATCGACAGTTATCTCCATTATAATTGTAATATTAGGTGTATTAGGCCTTGTAACCTTACCCATTTCACAATACCCCGAAATTGCACCTCCAACTGTTCAGGTATCGGCTTCATATCAGGGTGCCAACGCCGATGTGGTAATGAGCAGTGTTGTTGTTCCACTTGAAGAACAAATAAATGGTGTGGAAGACATGACCTACATGACTTCGAGTGCAAGTAATGATGGTACTGCAACCATTACCGTTAACTTTAAATTGGGTACAAATGCTGATTTAGCAGCCGTAAACGTTCAAAACAGGGTTGCCCGCGCAACCAGTTTATTACCTGCAGAGGTAACCCGGTCAGGCGTAATTACAGCAAAAAGGCAAGCCAGTAACCTGCTTATTTTTGCGATTTACAGTGATGATCCTTCGTACGATCAAAAGTTTTTACAGAATTACGCCAACATTAACATTATTCCCGAAATTAAAAGGATTAGCGGTGTGGGTGATGCAAGTGCGTTTGGTACGCTTGATTATACCATGCGAATTTGGCTAAAACCTGAGGTAATGGCGGTATATGGTCTGGTTCCGAACGATGTAAGTGTAGCCCTTGCCGAACAAAATATAGAGGCCGCTCCGGGTCAGTTTGGCGAGCAAGGTGGCCAAACCTTCCAATATACTTTAAAATATAGCGGCCGCTTAAAAACCGAAACGGAATTTAGTAATATCATCATTAAAGCCAATCCGAACGGACAAATTCTGCGTTTAAAAGATGTGGCCCGGATCGAACTTGGTGCGCAAAGTTATGCCAGTTATGTGAAGTTTAATGGTAAACCTGCATTGGGTATTGCCATTAGCCAAACCGCTGGCTCCAATGCCAAAGAGGTAATCGAAAATTCGATTAAAACTTTAGATAAAGCAGCACTTTCTTTTCCTAAGGGTGTGCACTACGAGACGGTTGTTAACGTAAACAACTTCCTCGATGCTTCTATAGAAAAGGTAATTCACACATTGATCGAGGCCTTTATCCTGGTGTTCCTGGTAGTGTTTATCTTTTTACAGGATTTCCGCTCAACCCTTATTCCGGCAATCAGTGTTCCGGTGGCAATTATCGGTACTTTCTTCTTCTTAAGTTTATTTGGCTTTACCATTAACTTATTAACCTTGTTTGCCCTGGTACTGGCCATTGGTATTGTGGTAGATGATGCCATTGTTGTTGTTGAGGCGGTACACGCGAAGCTCGATGCAGGTTATACCGATGCCAAAAAAGCTACCAAGGATGCCATGGACGACATTAGCGGGGCCATCATTTCCATTACCTTAGTAATGGCGGCTGTATTTATCCCGGTAAGTTTTATCCAGGGTTCATCGGGTGTGTTTTACAAACAGTTTGGTTTAACATTGGCCATATCAATCATCTTATCAGCCATTAATGCCTTAACATTAAGTCCGGCATTGTGTGCCATGTTTTTAAAACCGCACAAAGATGATCACGGAAAAAGCAAAAACTTTTTACAGCGTTTTTATGATGCTTTTAATACCTCATTTGATGCCGTAACGCACAAATACAAACGTTCGGTAGGCTTTTTAGGCAGAAAAAGATGGCTGGCTGGTTTAGGCATTGCAGTATTTGCCGTAGTACTGGTTTGGATTATGAATACTACACCAAAAGGTTTTGTGCCTAACGAAGATTTGGGAACTATTTTCTCTGATATCTCTTTACCACCATCAACCTCGCAGGAAGAAACGGATAAAATTATTGTAAAAATCAATGATATTGTAAGTAAGGTACCAGAAGTTGAAGCAACTTTCCGTGTAGTTGGCCGAAGTTTAATTAGTGGTTCGGGCAGTTCTTACGGGATGGTTATTGCCAGGCTTAAACCCTGGGACCAACGCAAAAGAGATGTTAAAGCTATTGTTGGTGAGTTATTTGCAAAAGCAGCCAGCATTAAAGGTGCAAAAGTAATTTTCTTTGCTCCGCCAACCATTCAGGGTTTTGGTACCGGTGGTGGTTTCGAGTTTCAGTTACAGGATAAAACCGGGGGCGACATTAAGAAATTTAACGAAGTGGGCAATGCATTTTTAGGTGCATTAAGCAAACGTCCAGAAATTCAATATGCTTCAACCTCGTTTAACCCTAATTTCCCGCAATATCAAATCGATGTAAATGTAGCCAAAGTTAAACAAGCCGGCTTAACCGTTAGTGATGTGCTGGGTGTTTTACAGGGTTATTATGGTGGTGTTTATGCCTCTAACTTTAATAAATTTGGCAAGCAGTACCGCGTAATGTATCAGGCCGATGCCAAGTACCGTGCTAACCAGCAAAGTTTAACCAGCGTTTACGTACGGAACTCAAATGGCAGCATGGCCCCGGTTTCTGAATTTATAACCTTAGAGAAAGTGTACGGGCCTCAGGCTATTTCGCGTTTCAATTTGTACACCTCAATAGCGGTTACGGGTAACCCGAATGCAGGATTCAGTTCCGGTGATGCCATTAAAGCCATCCAGGAAGAAGCCGCCATTCACCTGCCAACCGGATACGGATACGAATTTTCAGGTTTATCACGTGAAGAGGTAAGCAGCGGCAGCCAGACCATTTTTATCTTCCTGCTTTGTGTCATTTTTGTGTACTTCCTGCTTTCGGCACAATACGAAAGTTATATTTTACCATTGGCTGTATTATTTTCACTGCCAATCGGTTTAGCCGGGGTATTCATTTTCGATAAGATTTTTGGAATCGATAACAACATCTATACGCAAATTACCCTGATTATGCTGGTGGGTTTACTCGCCAAGAATGCGATTCTGATTGTAGAATATGCGGTAGACCGGAGGCGGAAAGGCATGAGCATTATTAATTCGGCTATTGATGGTGCTACAGCACGTTTACGCCCGATTTTAATGACTTCTTTTGCCTTTATCCTGGGTTTATTGCCTTTAATGCTATCATCAGGTGTGGGTGCTGCCGGTAATAAATCTATTGGTACAGGTGCCGTTGGAGGGATGTTAATTGGTACCATATTCGGAGTATTTGTAATCCCGGCATTGTTTATAGTTTTCCAAACTCTGCAAGAAAAAATAAGTAGCAAATCTCCTTTTGATGAAGACATTGACCGCGAACAAACAGAAGAAGAGTACGAGTTAGCGGTTAACCGTCCACATTAATTTTAAAAACATGAAATTTACATATAAACATTCTATTTTAACCGGTATAGCCATCCTTAGCCTTAGTGCCTGTGTAACTAAAAAGTACGAGCGCCCGCAGGTGAAAAGTGAAGGCTTATATCGCGATAACAATACGACGGATACCACCTCTATTGCCGGCTTGCAATGGAAACAACTATTTTCGGATACCACCTTGCAATCGTTGATCCAGCAAGGGATAAATGAAAATTTAGACCTCAAACAAGCTATTGAAAGGATTAAAATTGCGGAGGCAACCTTACAGCAAAGTCGTGGGGCCTTACTGCCGAGCCTGCAGGCCGATGTAAATGTAACCGATAATAAGGCGTCGGCAGCCGCACAAAATTTTCCGGCAGGTATTAACATTAACCTGGAAACCCAAACCTACAAAGCACAACTGAGTACAGCCTGGGAGGCCGATATCTGGGGAAAATTAAGCAGTGCCAAACGTGCAGCTTACGCGACTTTATTACAAAGTGATGCCGCTAAAAGAGCTGTTCAAACCCAGTTAATTGCGACCATTGCCAACAACTATTATACTTTGCTGGCACTGGATAAGCAGCTGGCCATTACTGAGGAAACCATTAAAGTGAGAACCAAGGATGTGGAAACCATGAAAGAGCTTAAACAAGGTGCTGTGGTTAACGGAGCTGCTGTGGTTCAAAGCGAGGCCAATTTATATGCTGCACAGGTTACTTTACCCGATTTAAAAAGGAGCATAAAAGAAGCCGAAAATGCATTAAGTGTTGTATTGGGCAAGGCACCAGATGCCATTAACCGTACTACCTTAGATCAGCAAACACCATATGCTGATTTAAAAACCGGTGTTTCAGCTCAGTTGCTGCAGAATCGTCCGGATGTAATAGCTGCTGAATTTGGCTTCCGTTCAGCTTTCGAAAACACCAATGTTGCCAAAGCTTACTTTTATCCGGCTTTAACCATTACTGCTGCCGGCGGTTTATCAAGCTTACAATTGCAGGATTTCTTTAGCAAATCTATTTTCTACAATTTGGTAGGTGGCTTAACCCAGCCTATTTTTGCTAAAGGGGCCAATAAAGCGCGTTTAAAAACCGCGCAAGCCAACCAGCAGATTGCCTTTTATACTTTCCAGCAAAGCCTTTTAACCGGTGGGCAGGAAGTATCGAATGCTTTATTTGCCTATCAAACAGCTGTAGAAAAAGAAGCTACCAGAGCTAAACAAATTGCATCATTAACCAAAGCAGTAGATTTTACCAAAGAGTTATTGCGTTACAGTTCGGCGACCAACTACACTGATGTGTTAACTTCAGAGCAAAGTTTGTTAACAGCACAGTTAAGTGGTATAAACGATAAACTACAAAAACTACAATCGGTAGTTAATTTATACCGTGCACTGGGCGGCGGTTGGAAATAAGCTAACCAACAGGCAAAATAGAGGCATTCTGATTTTTTCAGGATGCCTTTTTTTGTGGATCTGCAGGGACCATTTTTTCATACAATGAAGCAGAAGGGACTTAGATTTAAGATTAAGTTTGTGTGCAATTGCAACGTCTGTAAACCCAAAGCGCAATTTAATTGTACCACATAGCATTAAGACATGTTGTATTACACACCTGTCCGAAAATACAGGAGCGAAAAAATAATCCGGTTTTTTAACTAAAACACTAGCCGCTAAACAGTTTATTCGTATTTTGCCCTACCAAACAATTTTATGCGCCTCTCTAAACTTTTGGCCTTATTTGCAGGCTTATTTTTCTTCCAGAATATTTATGCCCAAACTTATGTGGTAACCAGTAATGCTGATAGTGGCCCTGGTACATTGCGCGAAGGCTTAACACAGGCCGCTATAGCCAATAGAACTACCACTTTCACCATTAACTTTAATTTACCAGGCACTCCAACCGATAATGCCAATCGTACCATCAGGCTTCGCACGGCACTTCCGATAGTTTCATCAAATGTGGTAATTGATGGAACCTCGCAAGCTTCCTGGCCTGCACTCGGTGTTTCGGGAGCTAAAGTTATTTTAGAGCCCGAATATGCCAATAGTACCTTTTCGGGATTGGTTATTGGTCAATCGTCCAGTACAAATGTACCCACTACCGGTGTAGAAATTTACGGCTTATATATCCGCAATTTTGCTACTATTACCAATCTGCAAAATGTAAATACCGCACAAGGTTCAGGAATTATTGTTGATTATCGTGCCAGCAACATCATTATTGGCGCACCAGATAAAGGAAACGTAATTGGAGGTAACATTTACGGCATACTGATTCAGAATAACTATTTCTTTACTACAGTAGCGGCAACCAAAATTAAAATTCAGTCGAATTTAATCGGGGTAATTTATGATGGAATTACTCCTAATACCAACGTATATGGAATCTCAGCTAATCTCTATGATTGTGCATTAGATGTGGGAGGCGATAATACAGGTGAAGGTAATGTAATTGCTGCAAACCGCATTAATGTAGATATTACCCGTTCATCCTACTCCAGCAGCGCCAGATTTGATATTAATGTAATTAACAATAAAATCGGCGTCGATTATACCGGTAAAAAAGATTTTCATGAGCTTCCTTTATTTTTATCCTCTTCTTCTTTAGAAATTTCGGGTTTAAAAGTAAATGCATTAAATACAGCACTTTATGTACGCAACAACATAATTGGTGGTAACCGCACCACTGGTGTCTCCATTTCCAATTCCGACTTTATTTTAACCGGTAATGCCATTGGTACTGATGCTGCCGGAGCGGTGGTAATGGGCAATGGCATGGGCGTAAAATTAGAAGCAGGCGCCAGTGGAACTGTAGGCGGTGCAACTCCTGCAGAAGCAAACTTAATTGCCAATAACAACTTCGGATTGGAAACGGTATCAGCCAAACCAGTAAAAGTTACCCGCAACAGTTTCTTTTGCAACAAAAATTTCGGGATCGGGAAAACACTGACTATCCTTCAACCATTTATCCAGATCCTCAAAAAACGCAGCGATTACGTTTCTGGCAGGGCTACACCAAACTCAGAAGTAGAATTGTTTTATACCGTGAACTGTCAGGGTATTTGCGAGGGCAAAACCTACATTGCCACTGTGCAGGCAGGTAGCGATGGCCGCTGGGAATACAATGGCAGCCTGAGCGGAATGGTTACGGCAACTGCCAGTTTATTAAATGCGACCACTTCTCCTTTTTCTACTGCTGAGTTACTACCAAACGAAGCCATCGTAGAACCGGTAACCTGTAATGCAAACGGATCGATTACTATCCCGGAGCCGCGCGAGGGTTTTACCTTTAGCTGGGTAAAAATAGAAACAGACGGTAGCCGTGTTCCCAAAGGGAACACACAAAGCATTTCAAACCTGGATGTGGGCACTTACGAAGTAACAGTTGATGATGGCTGTAAAGCGTTCCCGACTGTTTTTATCATTAAAGACCAAAAGTTAACCAAACCTGCCATTTTACCCGTCAACCCTGTTTGTGGACAAACGGCCTTCACCTTTACTGCTGAGGTTTTAAGGGGAAAAGGAGTTCTAAAATACGAATGGATCAATACCGGAACAAATGCTGTAGTAAGCAGAAGCAACCCGGCTACTTTACCCGAAGGTACTTATTATGTAAAAGTATCAGATGAAGCAAGCTGTAGCCTTTCTTCTGACCCCATTACGGTGAAAAGGAAACCCAAACTCATTATTACGAGCACTATATCACCAAAACATGCTACCTGTGGTAGCCAGAATGGTGCCATTACGGGTTTAAAAATTACAGACTTTACTGGTACTGTCACTTATAAATGGTACAAACCAGACCCAAGTACAGGGGCTTTAGGTGACGTTATTGCCTCAACACCTGACCTACAAAATGTAGATGGAGGAAATTATACAATTGTAGTATCTGATGAGGGCGAATGTCCGCCTACATCGGCATCGTACTTTATTATTACCGACAATACCATTCAAATCAGCGATGCTGCTATCCGGAAAAATGTAACTTGCAATAGTGACAACGGAGCACTGGGAGGAATTACATTGACTGATGCAGATGGTTACGAATGGATCGGTCCGGATGGAATTACGATAAAGAAGGGCAGCTATTCTGCAGGAACATCTTTATTAATCGAAAATCTAAAACCTGGCTCTTACAGATTATGGGCCAGCAACAGCAGATCAAGCTGCCCCCGGGTGCCCAGAGACTTCGTTATAACCGCAACACCACCCCCGGTTTATAATTTTTCACACCGCGAATCGCCAACTACCTGCGGACTTACTAACGGAACTATAGACCTGGATTTTAGCTCGGCGCTTCCATATAGATATGAATGGAAAGATGAAGCGGGTAACATTGTCTTAAGCACTAAAACAATTAATTCTATATCACTCAAAAATTTACCTGGTGGCGTTTACACCATGTATGCCTACGACATTAATAATTGTGCCCCCTTCATCATTGGCCCTTATACCATTGAGGTTACTCCACTTCTGACCATAGTACCAAATACAGGAAAACCAGTTAAAGACGGCTGCTCTTTACAAAGAGGTTCGGTTACAGGTGTACAGGTTATTGGAGGCGTACCGGGTTACGACTTTAAATGGATAAATGATGCAGGTGAAGCCGTTCAATTTACGCAAGACTTAACTAACATTGGTGCTGGCACCTACCGTTTAGAAGTAAAAGACAAAACAAGCTGTGGTTATGCCATCAGCGAACCTTTTACTATTGTTGATGAACCTTTTAAAATACTGGCCCCGGTTATAAATGATCTGCGCGTTTGCTATGTTTCAGATATTGTTTTGCCGGTAATTGCTCCCGAAGAGGGAACTTATCAGCTATTTGAAAGAATAGACGACAGCAAGCCCTTTTTAGAAAGCAAAGGCATTTTTAGCTTTAAAGTGGCCAAAACAGCTGATTATTTTGTAAGAAGAAAACTGGGCTCCTGTACCAGCGAGTTTACCAAAGTACATGTTGAAGTAACGCACGATAACCTCGAAATCACCAATACCATGACCCCAAATGGCGACGGCATGAACGATGTTTGGCAGGTACGTGGCTTACCCGATTTTAAAGGGACTAATATCAAGATTTATACCCGCGGCGGTCAACTGGTTTACGAATCTATTGGTAACTACACTAAACCTTTTGATGGTAGATTCAGGGATAAAGAATTACCGGCAGGTGTTTATTATTATGTAATCGATTTAAGAGCCGAATGTAAGCCGCTTGGTGGCAGCATTACACTTTTACGCTAAAATTGCCTGCTTGGGCATGCTACCTGATAACGGTTATTCAGGAGTATGCCCAGTACAATTTCATGTGTGCCGTTGTTTACCGAACGCAATCCCGAAGTGTTTACATCATACGAATAACTAAGGTTAACCAGCGAAGCAATATTAAAACCTGCTAAAAGCGAAAAGGAATCGTTGTTTCGAAAACTGGTTCCTACCCAGAATTTATCCTTATAGGCAAATTTCAGGTTAGCATCAAAGGTTGCGGGTGCATTGGCCCAATAGCTAACCAGCGCAGAAGGAATCATAGCAATATCTTCGTCTAAGAATATTTTATAACCTGCTGTTCCATAAAAAGTCGCCGACTGGTATGGACTGCTTTTTACCTCGTTATTTACCACACTGTTTTTATTGCCGATTAATTGCTTGGCAGAAATCCCTGCAAAAAACCGGGGACTATATAACCAAAGGCCTGCGCCAATATCGGGCCTGATTTTATTGTTGTAATCTGCCGAAAATAATGGATCGCCTGATTCGTCGGCTATAATTCCGCGCACATCTACACTGATTGATTTAAAACCACCCGATAAACCCAGCGATAGGTTGACTTCGTTGGTAAGGCCCAGGTGGTAAGCATAAGTCACATTTACATTGGTTTGTCTTACCAAACCCGCTTTATCGGTCATAGCCACCAAACCAATGCCATGGTGTGGCTCAGCAGCCGTATAATTATTCACGAAACTCCTGCTCATTGGGTTCTCTCCATTACCTGCAAACGAGTTCACATTACTACGCACAAAATCTTCGCCGATAGCGGTGCTTAGCGAAAGATATTGCGTACTGGGCGATCCTTCTAAACCACTCCATTGTTTGCGCAGACCAATTTTCAAATCGGTATAATTATCAATACCTGCCAAAGCAGGATTAAGCAGGATGTTATTAAAAATATATTGCGTACTTCTTGGAATTTCTTGCCCATAACTACAAAAGCACAGGCAGATAAACAGAGAGAGCGGGTAAAAAAATTTCATTTGGTTTGTTCGGCGTTAAGCTTAACGGCCTTTAACAAACCGTTATACGACTACTAAGATAGTAAGTTGTAACCAATTATAAAGGATTAATATTTACGCAGCCCATATGCTAATTTAATTTCTGATAAAGAATTGATTTACGACCGGACATGCTAAGCATTTAGTTAAAGTATTGCCGCTCAATTGTTCCTTAAAAATTTGATTTTTTTGTTTCAAAAACCCATCAGTTCTTTTGATGTAAACCCAAAATATTGTAAGTTTAAAGTTTTTTAAGCGCTTAGCTTACAAAAATTTTAAACCCATCAATGTTACGTGTCGATAGTTCCAAAGCCTGTAAAATAGTGTACTCTTTGTGCAAACATGAGTATTTGGGCTATTTAATTGAGCCACATATTGTTCAGCTTAATCCGCAAGGCGATTTCTCTTTTACTTACCAGCGAATCTTCACCCATACTGCAGAAGAATTTCATAGTTTTTTAACTGAAATCGATTATAAACTGATCAGGATTCTGGATGACATTGAGCAGGATTCAATTATTAAAAAGTATTATAAAAAGCTAATCAGACCAACCGAGTTTTTCACCAAGGTTTTCGATAGCAAATTTTATGAAAACGTACGTCCGAAAATAGAAAAGAAACTCGCCGAAGCTTTAGAAATACTAAAAACCAAAAACGAGCTTTATGTAATGGATAAAGATGGTTGGCCTGTTGAGCGTAAAATAGAACTTGCTACCGAACCCGCCTCCATCCTTTTTCACTTCCGGAGAAACGAAACCGAAACGCGCTACTTTCCTACCATTAAGTACCAAAACCTGCGCATCGAGTTTATGTTTAAAGAAGCACAGATTATTAGCAACAAACCAGCCTGGTTATTGCTTAATGATGTACTGTACTTTTTTGATCAGGATATTGAAGGCAAAAAATTACAGCCGTTTCTGAACAAACGTTACATTGCCATTCCCAAAACAACCGAGGCCACCTATTTCGAAAAATTTGTGGCCCCTTTAATTGAGAAACACCATGTTTATGCTGAAGGCTTCGAAATCCGGACCGAGCAGTTTGAAGCCATTCCCGTAATTAAAGTATTGTATGTAGACGGAGGCCTTTCGCAAATCCAGCTATACTTTAAATATGGCGAATATACCTTCCCTGTAGAAAACGCACATAAAGTAACCGTTAGACTAGAGAAAACAGCCGATAATTATATTTTTCACCGCATTAAACGCTCTGCAGATTGGGAGAAAAAACAGTTCAACCTGCTTTTATCCCTAGGGCTAAAAAAAACAAGCTCCCTGTTCAGTAACCTGGAAGTAATCTCCGCAGAAGAAAATCCAAGTTATGCTGCCATAAACTGGATAAATGAGCATATTGAAATATTACAGGCTGCTGGTTTTGAAATTGAACAGGCCACCGGACAAAAGAAATTTGTGTTTGGTGCCAGCAAAATCGACCTCCAGGTTAAAGAAGAAAATGACTGGTTCGATATTAATGCCGTAGTATGGTTTGGCAAATACCAGATTCCCTTTCTTTCTTTAAAACAGCATATCCTGCATAAAAAGCGTGAGTTCCTGCTACCTGATGGCGAAGTAGCCATAATTCCAGATAAATGGTTTACGCAGTATGGCAGTTTATTTAGTTTGGCAGAAGCCGGCAAAAATTTAAAACTGAAGAAACACCATATTGGGTTAATTAACGATTTGGCAGAAGATAGCCTGGCCAACGTAACACTTGAGCGTAAGCTTCAGCGCTTATCTGATTTTGAAGATATCGCCGACACGCAGATGCCCGTTAATTTTAAAGGAAGTTTACGAGACTACCAGAAGGCGGGCTATAACTGGTTCAGCTTTTTGCGCGAATATAACTTTGGCGGCTGCCTCGCCGATGATATGGGTTTGGGTAAAACCATTCAAACGTTGGCCATGTTGCAAAAAGTGAAGGAAGATGATCACCTGCAAGGAATACAAACGTCCTCGCTGATTATCATGCCAACCTCTTTAATTTACAACTGGTTAACAGAGGCCAAAAAATTTACCCCAAAACTTAAAATACTGGCCCATACCGGCACCAACAGGAATAAAGATGTGGCCAATTTTGCCAATTACGATATCATTATTACCACTTATGGTGTTACACGGGTAGATGTTGATGAATTGAAAAACTTTTACTTCAACTACGTGATACTGGACGAGAGTCAGAACATTAAAAACCCTGCTTCCAAATCATTCAAGGCCGTTAGAAGTCTCAAATCGAAACACCGTTTAATCTTAAGCGGTACGCCGGTAGAGAATTCGGTCAGCGATTTGTGGTCTCAGCTAACCTTCTTAAATCCCGGCTTACTGGGTACCCAGGCTTTCTTTTTCGAAGAATACGTACAGGCTATCGAGAAGAAAAAAGATGAAGATAAAGCCCGTAAACTGCAAACCATAATTAAACCTTTTGTACTGCGCAGAACCAAAGAACAGGTAGCGGCAGAATTACCGCCCAAAACCGAGCAGGTTATTTACTGCGATATGAGCGAAGACCAGGCGGCATATTACGAAAAAACCAAATCGGCCTACCGCAACGACTTGCTGCAAAGTATGGACGACGGAACATTTGCTCAAAAACAGGTTCAGCTATTGCAGGGCTTAACAGCTTTGCGACAGTTGGCCAACCACCCGGTAATGATCGATGGCGAATACATGTCAGATTCAGGAAAGTTTGAAAATGTAATCCATACCTTAGACAATGTTTTAAAAGGGGGGCATAAGGTTCTGGTTTTTTCTCAGTTTGTAAAGCACCTCGATATTTTCAAAAAACATTTCGAAACCGAAAACATTCCTTTTGCCTACCTCGATGGGGCAACACGTAACCGTGGCGAAATTGTAGCAGAATTTCAGCAAAACACCGAATTGAAGGTATTCTTAATTTCGATAAAAGCCGGTGGCGTAGGCTTAAATTTAACGCAGGCTGATTATGTTTTTATCCTTGATCCGTGGTGGAATCCCGCTGTAGAACAACAAGCTATTGACAGGACACACCGCATCGGGCAGGATAAAAAGGTTTTCATCTATAAATTCATTGCCAAAGATACCGTTGAAGAGAAAATCCTGGCCTTGCAAAACCGTAAAAAATCGTTGGCCAGCTCACTCATAACCACCGAAGAAAGCTTCTTTAAATCGCTGAGCAAAGAAGATATACGGGATATACTGAACTAGTCTGCGCTTAACCGCAGCGAACACAGCCTCTACATGTCCTTCTCTTCGGGAGAGGGACTGCACAGAACTTGATAGAGGGATGATAAAACTCTTTCGTCCCTTACTTGTTATACTGTAGAACATAAACTCTACCATCATGACAAATCAAGATTTTAATACGGCCTTAAGTAATGTAAAAGAAGCCTGGAAATATCCCGAACTATTTGAGAACGTTTCCAAATCAGAACGTTGGCTATCAGGAGCTGCCGGAGCATATTTATTGTTTAAAGGCATAACCAGCGTATTTTCACATCCAGTAATCGGATTAACCGGTGCAGCAATTGGTGCCGGCTTGTTGTACCGTGGTATTACAGGTTATTGCCCCTTGCGCGATTTGGCAGAGCAGCAAAAAGAAGATATAGCACCAGATGAAATTATTGTAAGTGAAACCTACGTTGTAGACGACCTGGGGTAAAATTTTAAATACCAAATTTCCATTTCTTAATAAACTGGTTAACTTTAAAAAGTTAAACCACAATTATGAACAAATACACACTATTATTTATTCCTGTTTTATTTGCAGGACAAGCTATGGCACAAGATAAAAAACCAGATCCTGCCAGAGACCCTAAAACTACCGAGGTTTGGGACCCCATACCAAAGGTTGTTACACCAGGCAAATTACCACAAGATGCCCCTTCTGATGCCATTATATTATTTAACGGTCGTAACCTGGATGCTTGGCATTCGGTAAAAGATCCGGCTAAACCTGCTGCATGGACCATCGATGATGGTTTCTTCACTGTTAAAAAGGGAACTGGCAATATTGAAACCAATAAAAAATTTACAGATTACCAGTTACACATGGAATGGAAAATTCCGGCCAATATTTCGGGCGAAGGACAGGCGCGTGGAAACAGCGGTGTATTTTTAGCCTCAACAGGCGGTGGTGATGATGGATATGAAATCCAGATTATGGATGCCTACAACAATAAAACCTATGTTAACGGACAAACCGGAAGTGTTTATAAACAAGGTATCCCTTTGGCCAACGCAAACAAAAAGCCAGGCGAATGGCAATATTACGATATCATTTGGAATGCGCCACGTTTTAATGAAGACGGAACCTTACAAAAACCAGCAAGCGTTACTTTGTTCTTAAATGGTGTGCTTTTGCAAAACGGTTTTGTATTAAAGGGAGAAACCAGATACATTGGTGCACCTGAATATAAAAAACATGGCCCTGCTTCAATTAAACTACAAGATCATGGCGACCCAAGCCCTGCCATCAGTTTCCGGAACATCTGGGTTAGAGAATTATAATTAAAATACAGTTTCAACAAAACAACAATAAAAAACCTGCTGGTTAAAAACTTGCAGGTTTTTGTTTTTTGAATAAATTAACGGATAATTGTACCTAAAAGGGTAAGATAGATTTTATGAACAAAGGTAGGTTAGAAGCTTTCAGTGATGGTGTTATCGCCATTATCATCACCATTATGGTATTGGAAATTAAGGTGCCCGAACACGGCGATACTTTAGCAAGCTTAAAACCCTTAGTGCCTAAATTTATCAGTTATCTCTTAAGTTTCATTTATGTAGGCATTTACTGGAACAACCATCATCACTTGATGCATACTGTAAAAAAAGTGAATGGGGCAATGCTTTGGGCAAATCTCAACTTTTTATTCTGGCTATCCTTATTTCCTGTAGCAACTGGCTGGATGGGCGAACATCACTTTGCACTTTGGCCGGTTATTGTTTATGGTGCTGGGCTCTTGCTGGCTGCTATCTCTTATACCATACTGGTTATGGTAATCAAAAGAACTGAAGGCCAGCATTCGCTGGTAGTTCATGCCATTGGAAATGATGCAAAGGGAAAATTCTCTCTACTTTTCTATATCGCAGGTATTGGTTTAAGTTTCATAAACCCATGGATTGGAATTGCGCTTTACATCGCTGTAGCCTGCCTTTGGTTTATTCCGGATAAACGGATAGAGAATGCCATGCGCGAACAAGGTTTAATTGACGAAAATAACGGGCAATAGCTTTAGGAGGTCCGAAGCATTTCCATATAGCTTTCCCGACTAATCATTTCGGCACCTAAACGCATTAAATGATCATTAGGCAGCTGACAATCAATCAGGTCGACATGGAGTTTACTCAAAAAAATAAGGGCTGTTTTTGACGCATTACTTACATGGCTAAACATACTTTCCCCACAAAAAACCCGGTTTATCTTTAAGCCATATAAACCACCAACCAGTTTATCATCCTTCCAAACTTCTACACTGTGTGCGTAGCCGTTGTGATGCAGATTAAGGTAAGCCTGTTGCATTTCAGTTGTTATCCAGGTACCATCCTGCCCCTTTCTTTGGGTGGTCGCACAGTTTAAGATCACATCTTTAAAAGCCTGATTAAGGGTTACCTTAAATATTCCCTGCTTTAAAACCTGCTTCATGCTTTTGCTGATCCTGATTTTCTCCGGATAAATCACACAGCGTTCGTGTGGCGAATACCATAAAATGGGATCGCCCTCGCTAAACCACGGAAAAATACCATTAGAATAGGCAGTCAAAAGCCTTTCTATACTTAAATCACCTCCAATGGCCAATAAACCATCCTCTTCCGCCAGGGCAGGATCTGGAAAAGCAGGATCATCAGCTAACAATTGAAAAAACATGGAACGAAAATAAGAAAGAAAACAAAGATTAAACCCTTGCGTTTTAAATAAGTCATACTGTAAAATCGTTAACTATGAGCGCAAAAGATAATTTCTTCAAAGTTAAACATCTTTATAACCGTGCAGGCTTCGGGATTTCATACACCGACCTGGAAAAATTAAGCAGGAAAAATCTCGAAAAAACCGTTGACCGCCTGATCGAAACCTCACAGAAGGATGATCCGATTGCCTTGGTAAATGATTATGAGTCGAAACGACAACTATTGGCTCAGGCAGGTTTATATGCAAAAAAAGATCTGACCGACGAGGAAAAGAAAATGCGTCAGCAAATCGTTCGCGAGCAAAATGAGGTGAGCCGCGACCTCAATATTGCATTTTTAACCAAAATGATCAACACCGATTCACCCTTACGTGAAAAGATGACGCTCTTTTGGCATGGACATTTTGCGTGCCGCAGCAACAACCCTTTCTTTGCCCAGCAATTAAACAATATCCAGCGGGCAAATGCTTTAGGTAGTTTCAAAACGCTTTTGATCGAAGTTTCTAAAGCACCGGCCATGCTGCAATATCTTAATAACCAGCAAAACCGGAAAGGCAAGCCAAATGAAAACTTTGCGCGCGAGCTGATGGAACTTTTTACGCTGGGGAGAGGCAATTATACCGAGCAGGACATTAAAGAATCGGCGCGTTCATTTACAGGCTGGATGTACGATAAGGATGGTTCATTCATTTTTCGTAAAAACCTCCACGATGACGGCACCAAAACCTTTTTTGGCAAAATCGGCAACTTTGAGGGCGAACACATAATTGATATCATTTTAGAAAAGCCCGAAACAGCACAGTTTATCGCACAGAAAGTATATAAATTCTTTGTTAACGATACACCCAACGATGCACACGTTAAAGAACTGGCTACGCATTTTTACAATTCGAAGTATAACATTGCGGCGATGATGAAAAAAATGTTCACTTCTGATTGGTTTTACAACCCTGAAAATGTAGGCACAAAAATTAAATCACCAGCCGAATTTTTAGTAGGTTTAAGTCGTGAGTTTTATGTTACCTATAACAAACCACAAGTACTTATTCAGTTGCAAAGCAGCTTAGGCCAGTATTTATTTAACCCGCCCAACGTGGCAGGCTGGCCAGGCGGACAAAGCTGGATCGACAGCTCTTCGCTGATGCTCAGAATGCGCATTCCATCGCTGGTTTTAAACGATGGCGAAATTGATTTTAGCGGCAAAGCCGATCCTGAAGATGAAGCTGTAATTGCATTGAGCAGAACTGCAACCAGCAATGCAAATGCCAATAACAAGCCAAAATCGTATGTAAACGCAAATGCCGACTGGCCAAAATTTTTAGATACCCTGCCAAAAGGTTTAACACCACTGGCGCTCACCGAATTTTTGCTGCAACCTAAACTGAATACAAAAATAACCTCAATGGTAAGCGATAATAAAGGTTTACGGAGTACAGCAGTCGAAATTACCAGTATGCCCGAATATCAACTTTGTTAACATTAGCTAATCGTTTATAGTCATAGCTGCTTCGTAAATTAAACCATCAACCATTTGACTATAAGCCATCAACCCAAGCACACCAGTAAAGAACTAACAAGATGAACAGAAGAAATTTTTTAAGAAATACAGGTTTTGTCGCAGCAGGATCCTTATTTGTTCCGGCTTTTATGAAACCGCTTGAAGCCATGGCGCTGGATGAACTCAGCCTTTACAAAAATCTGGTAGTGGTGCAGTTATCGGGCGGAAACGATGGCTTAAACACCGTTGTCCCTTTTGGTAACGATATTTATTACCAAAAAAGAAAAAGTATTGCCATTAAACCAGAAGAAGTGATTAAGCTTAACGATATGCAGGGTTTAAACCCCAATATGGCAGCTTTACAGGAAATTCATGATCAGGGCTGGATGACCATCATTAACGATGTAGGTTACCCCAATCCCGACCGTTCGCATTTCCGCTCAATGGATATCTGGCAAACGGGTAGCGACAGTAATCAATTTTTATCAACCGGGTGGATTGGCCGTTATCTGGACAGCAATTGCCAGACCTGCAAATTTCCGTACACCGCTATCGAAGTAGATGATTCACTCTCGCTGGCCATGAAAGGGCAAACCAAAAAAGGAATTGCCCTTAAAGATCCCGCAGCTTTGTTTCGCAACACCAACGATCCGTTTTTTAAATCGATGTTGCAGAATGATAAGGAGCATTTAGACGAAGATAATTTAGGCTATTTGTATAAAACGATGATCGAAACGTCTTCTTCGGCCAGTTACATCCAGAATACTTCGAAAATTTATCAATCCAAATCAACCTATCCAAACAGTGGCTTTGCCAATCAGTTAAAAACAGTTTCTAAATTTATATCCTCGGGACTCAAAACCCGGGTGTACTATGTTTCGCTGAGTGGTTTCGATACCCACGTAAACCAAATCGGCCAACAGGGGAATTTGCTTAAACAATATAGCGAAGGCATGGCCGCGTTCCTGAAAAATTTAAAATCGAATAATAAGCTGGATGACACCCTGGTTGTTACTTTTTCTGAGTTTGGCCGTAGGGTTGAACAGAATGCAAGTAACGGAACCGATCACGGAACTGCGAATAACATGTTTGTTTTTGGGGGGAAATTAAAGAAACAAGGTATTTTTAATGCAGCACCTAACCTGAGCGACCTGGATACAGGCGATTTAAAATACCAGCTCGATTTCAGACAGGTTTACGGTACTATTTTAGATAAATGGCTCGATGTGAACAACGCCGATATCCTGAACAAAAAGTTTAATACGCTTGATTTTATATAAAAAGCATTTACAGGGATTCAGGTTTTAAAATCCTGAATCCCTGTAAATAACAAATTCTTTATTTCCTTTTAAGTACATAAACCGGCCTATTGCCAGAGCTATCAATCTGAGAGGTATAAACGTGAATAAGTTCATATCCATAACTTTTAAGTTTATTCACGCCATCAATAGCCGAATTAAATTCCAGACGTTTACCTTCATCATCTTTAATGCAGGCATCGTTTAGCTCCGAAACTTTCTGACCATACTCCAGTTTAATCCATAATTTATCGGCAAAAGTGCTTCTTACTGCCGAAACCTCTATATAATCGGCTTTAAGTTCGGTTAATCTTATGCCATTAACAGTTTGCGCCCGGGCGCCAGACAGCGCAAAGCAAGCGACCACAGCCGCTGAGATCAATAATTTTTTCATGTGGTGTTTCTTTTGTGTGTATTTCTAAATTACAAAAGAATACCTCATAAAAAGCCTATATTAGTTTTAATTATTAATGCTCATGATAAAAATCTTCCTCACTTTAACTGTATTCTTTTTCTGTATAATACCAACCACTTATAGTCAAAAAAGTAAAAACAAAGTTTACCATACCTTTATGGCAGCCGATTCAGTGGTAATTGTTAGTCATACTTTAACTTATACTCCAGTCCATAATGATGGTGATTATTCTCCCCGTTTAATCGAAAATGGGAAACTAAATCAGAAAATTATTAAGCAAAGGTTAAAACTCAACAAAAAAGATATCGATTTATTAGCCCGCACTTTAATTACACCGCTAAAGCTGGGGGAAACATTTGAAAGGGGTAAATGCTTTATGCCCCATCATGGCATTTTAATTTACAAACAAGATAAATGCTCTTTTTTCGATATCTGCTTTGGCTGTAAACACTTTGTAACTTCGGATGATATTAAGCTTTCGGATAGTTTAAGAATTATTACCTGGCAAAAATTAAAAGCATTCTTTAAAAGCCGCAAACTAGATTATCAGATTCCGATGATTCAGGGAAAAGAAGAATGATCCTGTAACAAATACTTTGAAAGTCAATCTTAAACTAAAAATACAATGAACTTTTTAGGCAATATTATCTGGATTATTTTTGGGGGTATATTTATTTTCTTCGAATACATTATCGGGGGCCTGATCCTTTGCCTAACTATCGTAGGGATTCCTTTTGGGATTCAATGTTTTAAATTTGCCATTGTAGGCCTGGCTCCTTTTGGGGTAAAAATAACCGATACGTCATCTAATACCGGTTGCCTTTCTACCATTATGAACCTGATCTGGATTTTTTGCGGAGGTTTTTGGATTGCTTTGACCCATTTATTCTTCGGCATTTTACTATGCATTACCATTATAGGCATTCCTTTTGGCCGCCAGCATTTTAAATTAATGAACCTGGCGTTTACTCCTTTCGGAAAGTCAATCTCCTAGTTGGGGAAATCCGTCATTTCCACCGAAGTGCTTGCTTGCGTAGGCGGGAGAAATCTGCAACTCTAAATTAATCAATCAACCCAATAGCTTTTGAATGTTTAATCGCCTCTTCACTGTGCTTAAACAAGCAGGTTCTTACACCTTTACCCTCAATCTTTTCAAGTAAAACCTGTGTTTCAGCTGTTTTTTCTGGACGGATGTTACGGATATAAACTGCTTCTATATTTTTAGGGTATTTTTCAACAATAGCAGCATAAATCTTAGGGTCTTGCTGGGAGTTATCGCCAAAAAACACAAACTTCTGGTTCGGGAAGACATCTAAAATCCGCATTACACGAAGCAGCTTGCCTTCGTGACCGGTTTTGCCCGTTTTAATTAAATCTTTCCATTTCTTCAAAGTATTGAGCAAAAAAGCTCCGTCTGGCAATTTATTAAACTTGAAAGTTTCAATCAAATAATCATAAAGGTTCCATTCGCTGCTGCTAACATAAAAAAAAGGATTAGGTTGCTGAGCTTCAGTGTGCGAGAGCGCCAGTAGCTGGTAATGACTGGCTGCGTTTGGAAAGGTTTTTCGGGTATGTGGGTTTTTAATGAACAGTTCCCTCAGCCTACGGCCAATAGTAGCCGAATGCGATACCATTACTGTATCGTCTACATCAGAAATAAATGCATATTGGGTAACGTGTGGCACATAAACCTTTCCTTCACCAGCATTCAAAACTTTTCCCTCGGCGTTAACTGCTTCTACCTTTACATAGTGCCAGCCAGCTGGAATTTCCCGTCCGGCTTTCCATTCGAATTTGAAAAAACCGTCTCGCTCTGTTTTGTTGTAAATAGTCTGCTCAAAAAACTGCAGTCTTACATCCACAAAAGCATAAGGCCTTATAATAAACAGCTTTAAAAGATGTACAATGTTTACGATGATGTTGTTGCTGTAAATCTGCCTGGTTTTGGCCTTATGTTTAAAAACATGCCCATAAACAACCAGATTGTGTGCATGCCCATAGCCATGATATACTTTTACGCTAACCGATTTATTCATCATTATTAAAACAGAGTTTATTAAAAGTTGTTTGTGATGTAAAAGCATTAGCTAGCTTATGAAATTACTATTCATCATTAATCCAGGTTCTGGCAGCCACGATATAAATCTAAAGGAAGTAATTTCTACATACTTTAAAGAAAAGTCGACTGAAACCGATCTTTTCGAATTACCTAAAGATTGTTCCTTAGAGCAGATTAAGCAAAAAATAACCAGTTCAGCAGCAGACCGCGTAATCGCAGTTGGTGGTGATGGTACGCTTAAACTGGTTGCTGAATGTTTGCTGAATACCGAAACACCAATCGGCATTATTCCTGCAGGGTCTGCTAACGGCATGGCCAAAGAACTGGGTATACCAACAGATGTAGAACTTGCACTTCCTATCTTAGAGGAAGGTCATTTGCAGAAAATCCACATCGTTAAACTCAATAATGAAATCTGCATCCATTTATCCGATCTGGGCTTTAATGCCTATTTGGTTAAAAAATTTGACACCCTGCCTCAACGTGGCATGTGGGGTTATGCAAAGGCAACCTGGCACGCCTTATGGAACCATCACAGGATGGAGGTCCAGTTAAAGCTTAAAAACGAAACCATAACCTCTAAAGCCGCCATGGTAGCTATTGCCAACGCTACCAGGTACGGAACGGGATTGAAGATAAACCCCGATGGTAAACTTGATGACGATCTTTTTGAAGTGGTTTTAGTTAAGGATTATTCCTACCTCGAAATCTTAAAAATATGGCTTACAAAACTGCCATTTAACCCAAAGAAAATTGAAGTTTTTCAAACCGCAGAAGTCAGGATTTCGTCGAAGTACAAAGCCCACTTTCAGGTTGATGGAGAATATATTGGCCAGGTAAATGCGGTGGAAGCTGGTATAATGCCGGCAGCCATTACAATTATTCTTCCTACCGGAACAGAGAGCGATGTATCTTGATGGTGAAATAAAGCCTGAAAAACTCGGCAATAAAACAAACCCGGAACAGGATGTCAAACCAGCGTTCGCTGAGGTTTAACATTTCGGGTAAAAAAGTAATGAAACCTATAGAAAACACCCAAACGACCAACCGGAATGGAAATTGAATGTAATAAGTGACGAAACCAAATTTCTTATTCAGAATTAAACCAGCAGCTGAGATAAACAGCGAAACGAACAATGGCAACAATAGAACCACTTTGGCCTGCGAAAGTATCTGGTCAGGAATTTCATTCAGGTGTGTTAAAATCTGCCAAAATTGTTTGGCCAGTAACACAATGCTGATAATATCTAATAAGGCAAAAAATCGGGTGGTGTTCTTCATTGTTGGCTAAATTAATCAATTTTGTTATCTTGGTTTAGCCATTATTCAAATTCATTGCTCCATGTTCACATTAATGTTAACGCTTTCTATGTTTCTTAATACGGTGTTCGGTTATTTTATTAATCAGAATCCTACCAACATCAAAACGGATTGCATCGGTAAAAAAGATCTTCTAACAGGAAAAATAATTTATACCAGTTATGATGTACCAGCCTCAAATGAAGGAGGCCGGACTAAACTTTATCGCGCAATGAGTAATGTAAGATTAAATTCTATTCCAACTGGTGCATCAACCCAATTCATGGTATCTTTTTTAGTTGATGTAGACGGCAGTATTTCCAGAGAAAGGGTAGTAAAGGATCGGGTTGGTAAAGTTGGCGAGCAGATGTTAAAAATTGCAAAATCTTTTAAATGGACCCCAGCAATCTGTAATGGCAAAAAAGTGGCCACCATAACCACGCTTTCCTCTCAGGTTTGCTTACAATAGCAAGCATTGTTATTACTTACAATATTTGGCCAGATAATCATCTGCCTTTTTGCTTCCCATATATTTAACAAAGATAAAATCCTCGCAGGCTCCTTGTTTATCTCCCTGCTTTATTTTTTTTAAACCCATTTTGATTCGGTCGTCCAGGTACTCATCATCAATACCCAATTGGCTTTTGATGGCCATGATCTGTATTTCTTGTCCGGGTTTGGCCTGACCGATATTTTTATAAAAGTTAATCACTGAATTGGTTAATGCTTCTTCCGCCTGGTAATTGCGGATGGCATCCTGTATATCCTCATTCGATTTTCCCCCGCAGTTGTAACCTGAAAGCTGGAATTTCACCGGTGCAATAATCGAAACGGTGGTATCGTAACCAGCCGGCACCTGCCATTTACCACTGCTCATCCGCACCAAACGCAAAGCTTCTTCATCCAATTCAGACAGAATTCCTTTGCTTACTTTAGAAAAATAAACCCTTCCATTTTCATCGAGCTTAAAACTAACGTTTACGGTACCCTGAATGCAGTTATCTTTTGAGAACTGGGGATAAATGGTATTGTCCCTCAGAAAATTGGTAAAACCGTTTTTACCCGATTTAAACTGAACCTGAGCCATGCCCAGCAAACAGCAGAAAAACAAGCAAATGGTGAAAAGGAATCTCATAATACTAATTTACTAAAAAAAGCTGAAAGGCTTATCTGATTTACCGCCGAGTTTTGACAGCGAAGAGGCGTTTTTGAACCCGATGATATACAGGTTAACCCCGCTAAAAATCGGGGCCTTTCCGTGAATCCTTATTGCTGGCAATTAAAAGAAAGTAGCTCTCAAAATAAGCTCCGGATCAGGACAATTGGCTAAATACTTTTCCCTTTCGTTAAATTTACATACTCCAGGGTAATCACCTTTTAAGCCCTGCATATCTTTAATAAGCTGAAAATGAAGATGTGGCGGCCAGGATCCATTTTCATGCTGGTTACCGAGCTCTGCAAATTTCATTCCTGCTTTAATCAACATCCCCTCTTCCAAATGACTTAAAGAATCGAGGCTCAGGTGACCATAAAGTGCATTGAATTTATAACCGGCAATGTCATAGGCTAAAATAATGGTAGCACCATAATCGCCAAAGTTGTTGTTATTGGCAAAGCTCTGAACGGTCGCATCATAGAAATTATATATTGGCGTTCTGGCAGGAGCCCAAATGTCTACACCCAAATGTAATCTGCGGGGTTCTTCGCCGGTATCGAAATGTGTACTACGCGAATAAATGGTGCGGTGTTCATTGTAACCGCCTATACCATACCTCGCATTGTTTAACCTGAGCTTTTCTTCAATCCAGGCCGAAAACACATCAATATCGGCTAAAATATCGTCCGTGAGTTCGGTATTGGCAGCGGTAAAATCCAGGGATAAAAGTTGATCGTATTCCGGATCAAAATCTACCACCTTGTGAATTTGTTTTGCATTGGCTGCAATTACCTCCTCAAGAGTATACATAGGAAATTAACTAAAAATATAAACGTAATTGTAAATGTAGTGCGATAATGCACCCCCGATTACAAACAAATGCCAGAGCTCGTGGCTATGCATCCACCTGGATAGCGGTTTATCTTTTGCATAATAATAAGTGCCACCAATGTAAAAAACACCGCCTAAAAGCAACCACAAAATTGCACCGACAGGTAACGTGCCCATCATTTTTTGTAGCAAGGGCACCACCAGACATCCCATTAAAATATAAATTGATAAAGATATTGCCGTACTTTTTAACCGGTTAAAAATTTTAAGTAAACAGCCTACAAAAGCAATAATCCAGACAATGGCGAATACGCTCCAGCGCAACCAACCATCAAAAACCATTAAAGCCGTAGGACTATAAGAACCGGCAATCATAAGGTAAATGCAGCAATGATCGAATTTTTGCCAAAACCGTACGCCGTATTCAGTTGCCGGATAGCCATGGTACATGGCACTTACCGCAAAAAGAATAAATGTGCAAATACTATAAATCCAGGCAGCAGTATATTCAATTGGGGTGTTGCACTTCTGAAGCAAAAAGTACCCAGCCGGAATCGCAATCAAAGCCGGTATAAAGTGTGTGAAGAAATTAACAGGTTCCCTTAGCTTCCTCACAAAAATTACTCGCTGTCTTCGTCCTTTTGTCTGGGCTCTTTAGCAATCTTATCAAAAAGATGGTCCATCCGCTCTACGTATTCATTGGTATCATCTACAAAGAACGTCAGTTCGGGCACCACTCTCACCTGATGACGGATTCTGCTCCCCAATTTATATCTGATCTCGCCGGCATGGGCATTAACTGTATTGATAGAAAGCGTGGTATTATTGGTGTTAAAAAAGCTAAGGTAAACTTTAGCCACTGCCAAATCAGGCGAAACCCTTACGCGTGTAATGGTAACCAGTGTATTGGGCAAAAATGAAGCTCCTTCGCGCTGAAAAACCTGTGCTAACTCCTCTTGTAATACTCCTGCAAATTTCTGCTGACGTTTACTTTCCATAATCTATGTATCTATCGCCATTGCGCTCTGCTACCAAACCTTGCAGGTCTTAAATCTGTAAGGTTTAATTTTGCGCACCGCAGTGACGGATTTTTATCTAATATAACAAATTGCTATCATACGGATACCTCGCTACATGTGCAGCTTTAACCTTATCGTACAATAACGTTTTAAATTCTTCTATATTCTCTTTCTGAGTAGCTGAAATAAACAGAACCGGTACTTTACCGTGACTCATCCAGCTGTTTTTAAAATCCTCGAGGGTTAGCTTTCTGTCATCATCACCCTCTGCTACTTCCGGTGAAACATAGGCATCAATTTTATTGAATAAGAGAATCATGTCTTTATCAATGGCGCCGATATCTTTTAAGGTTTCGTTAACAGTATTGATCTGATCTTCGAAGTTCGGATGTGAAACATCCACCACATGGATCAGCAAATCGGCTTCCCTAACTTCATCCAGTGTAGATTTAAAACATTCTACCAGGTGGTGAGGAAGCTTTCGGATAAATCCAACCGTATCAGATAACAAGAAAGGCAGATTCTCAATTACAACCTTACGTACAGTGGTATCTAAAGTAGCAAACAGTTTGTTCTCTGCAAATACTTCCGATTTCGAAAGCATGTTCATAATGGTTGATTTACCAACGTTGGTGTAGCCAACCAAAGCTACCCTAATTAACTGACCACGGTTTTTACGCTGTGTCTCATTCTGCCTGTCGATATTTCTGAGACGTTCTTTTAACAGGGAGATTTTATTTAAAATAATCCTCCTGTCACTCTCAATCTGTGTTTCACCCGGCCCACGCATCCCAATACCACCTTTTTGGCGTTCTAAGTGCGTCCACATACCGGTTAAGCGCGGCAATACATATTGTAACTGAGCCAGTTCTACCTGGGTTTTGGCCTGGGCAGTTTGTGCCCTGTTGGCAAAAATATCGAGGATTAAATTACTTCTGTCTAAAACTTTAACCCCGAGTTCACGATCTATATTGCGCAGTTGCGATGGCGATAATTCATCATCGAATACTACAGTATCAATTTCTTCTGATTTTACATACGCTTTAATTTCTTCCAGCTTACCCGTACCTACAAAAGTAGCACGCTCGGGCTTGAGCATTTTTTGCGTAAAAACCTTCTCCACTTTCCCTCCGGCTGTATCTACCAAAAAGGCCAGCTCGTCTAAATATTCTTTTGTTTGGGCTTCCTTTTCGCCAGGAGTTACCACTCCAACTAAAATTGCCCGTTCCTGCACAATGGCAGTATCATAAAATTTTTGTCTTCCCATGTAATTGATGCAAAGATACAAAATTTGCAACCAACCAAACCTCGCAGTCTTTTAAAACCTGCGTGGTTTAATCACCCTTATATCTCCGCTACAAATTGCTTAATCGCAGTCCCTGGATTATCCGTCTTCATAAAATTTTCGCCAATTAAAAAGCCGTTAAAACCAGCCGTTTTCAATTCTCGAATGGTTTGCGGATGACTGATTGCACTTTCCGATATTTTCACAAACTCATCCGGAATCTTATTCACCAAATCAAACGAAGTTTGAATATCAACGGTAAAATCGGCCAGGTTCCTGTTATTTATCCCAATCGCATCTAAATTTGGTGAAATGCTTCTTTCCAGTTCTTCAAGATTATGTACTTCTAACAGCACATTTAAACCCAAATTCTGGGCAAACTTCCCAAAATCATTAATCTGTTGTGGCGTTAAAATCGAAGCGATTAACAGAACTATGTCTGCTCCCCATGCCTTGGCTTCAAGGATCTGGTATTCATCAACCATAAAATCCTTTCTCAAAATTGGAATATTGTTGGCTACCCTTGCCTCCAGGAGATCTTCCCTTTTACCACCAAAAAAGTCGGCATCGGTTAGTACTGAAAGCGCCGAAGCACCTGCATTATTGTAGGCCCGGGTTACCTCGGCTACATCAGCCAAACCATTAATTAAACCTTTTGAAGGCGAACGGCGTTTAAACTCGGCAATAATCCCGGTGCGTTCTGCCGCCAGTAAAAAATCTTTAAAAGAGTATGGAGTTCTTTTAAAATGTGTCGCATTTTCTAAATCCTGAACAGAAACCTGTGCTTTTGCCGCCGCAACTTCCTCCTTTTTACGTAGTACGATTTTATCTAAAATATTCATTTTATCCAGCTATTTATCCATTGAAAGGCCATCGCATTAATTGCTTCACACCTCACAATGACGGATTTCTCTAATTTGTTAACCAATTCTCCATCATCTGCTTACCAAATTCAGTAAGTACACTTTCAGGATGAAACTGTACACCGCGTACATCAAGTGTTTCATGTCTTAGAGCCATAATCTCGTTTTTATGGTCGCGGGCCGTAATTTTTAAACAAGAAGGAAAGTTCTCTTTACTTACCACCCAGCTATGGTAACGACCAACATTTATCGTTTGCGGACATTCCCAGAATAAAGGCTCATCACCATCAACAACAGTAACTGGTGTAGCAATGCCATGCATAGGCCTTCCTAAATTGAGTAAGGTACCTCCAAAAACTTCGGCGATAGCCTGTTGCCCTAAACATACCCCAAAAATACTTTTGGTTGGTGCATAAGTTTTAATCACATCCAGTAGTAAACCTGCTTCTTCCGGAATACCCGGGCCTGGCGAAAGTAATATTTTATCGTACTTTTCTACATCGGCCAATTCGAACTTATCGTTTCTCCAAACCTCGGCCTCGTAGCCTACTTCATTAATTAAATGTACCAGATTATAGGTAAAACTATCGTAGTTATCGATCACCAGAACGGTTTTCTTATTTATATTTTCCATTGTATTAACATCCATGTTTACATCATCCACCACACAATCCTCCTGCATTAAATTCCTTCAGCCATTTGCACCGCTTTACGCAGTGCAGCAATCTTATTGTTTACTTCCTGCATTTCTGTTTCAGGCACCGAATCGGCCACAATGCCCGCACCGGCACGGTAATGCAATTCATTATTCTTGCTCATAAAAGTCCTGATCATGATGGCATGGTTAAAATCTTCATTAAAGCCCATAAAACCGATGGCACCAGCATAGAAATTCCGGCCCAGCCTTTCGTTTTCGTCGATTAACTGCATGGCTTTATACTTTGGTGCCCCACTTAGAGTACCCGCAGGATAAGTATCAGCCACCACTTTAAAAGCACTTACATTCTCCTGCAGATGGCCGCTAACCTTACTTACCAAATGGATCAGGTGCGAATAGTATTGTACTTCTTTAAAAGATTTTACCTCCACCCGGTTGCAATGTCTGCTCAAATCGTTTCTGGCCAAATCAACCAGCATTACGTGCTCGGCACTTTCTTTGGGGTCTTGTTCTAATTTTCTGGCTTGTTCTGCATCTTCAATATCGTTTCCACTCCGTTTAAAAGTTCCGGCAATTGGAAAAATATTGGCTGAATTGTTTTTAATGGTAATCTGGGCTTCTGGTGACGATCCAAAAAGCTTGAAGTTACCGTAATCGAAATAAAACAGATACGGAGATGGGTTTATCGAGCGCAGGCAACGGTAAACATTAAATTCATCGCCCGAAAAAGCCTGCTTAAAAGCACGTGAAGGTACAATCTGAAAAACATCGCCACGATAAATATGCTTTTGCAGTTTTTCTACCAGCTCCATAAATCCTTTATCCGTTAAGTTCGAAGATTCTTCACCCCTGGTCTGAAACTTATATTCCGGATAGTTTTTATTCTGGATCAGGTATTCCATTTTCTCCAATCCACCTTCTTCTTCGCCTTCGAAAGTATTTTTAAAAAGGGTAATTTCGTTTTTAAAGTGATCGATCGCAATGATATAGCGGTACAGGTGATACTGCATTTCCGGAATCTCCTCGCCTTCGGGGGTTTCGGAAGTAAATTTGATATCTTCAAAATGCTGCACGGCATTCCAGGTAAAATAGCCAAAAAGGCCGCTCGAAATGAATTTAATTTCAGGTAATTCAGTTTCCTTAAACTTATCCTTAAAATCGGCAATTTCATCAATCAGGTTCTCGCTTTCAGTAATTTCAACTGCTCCATCGGGGAAATAGGTTTCCAGCCGCGAACCTTTTAAAATGATACCTGCAACCGGCTCGGCGCAAACAAAACTCATCGAATTTTCACGACTGTGGTAATCCGAGCTCTCCAGTAAAATACTGTTAGGATAAACATCGCGCAAACGCAGGTAAATGCTTACGGGCGTAGTGGTATCGGCAAGTAGTTTTTTGTAAGTTGTATTTATTTTATACATGATTTTACAGTATTGTTATTGCTTCGTGCATTGCAACAACGGTTAAATTATTTCTTTAAACAATAAAAAGCCCGGCGTGTGGTTCTACGCCGGGCTTTAATGGTTCTTTAATAAGGTTTAGGTTGATAAACTATATTTTTTTCATACGCAGCCAGCGCAATCCGTTTTCGAATTACTTTGCCAAAGCCAGGTATGTATATTGTTGATCATGAGCCACAAAAATATAAAGAATTTTGAAAAAGCGAAATATTTATGAAAATAATTTAAACAAATTGCGCTTTAGCCGAAAAGTTGGTAATGGTACTTTTTCCACTTCAGGAATGTAAGACCCTGCAACCTTCACATTATTTCTTTTTGTCTGTTTGCAGTTAAAAAATGCTAAAAAAATCCTCCCCGTTAAGAGCAGGATTTAAATTTATAAGGATATCACAAGGATAATCAACCAGAATAATTAAGAAACACCAAAAAACGATCTTCCCGGAACTTCTTTAACCATTAGTAAAATGGCCACAATAATCAGGATCAGAGCCAGGCCAAAGAAAACAGCTATGGTGCGGTGTTTAGCAACAGCCTCAGTTACCTTCTTCGATTTAGCATTACCCACGGTAATTAAGATTATCGCTATAATCATCATAGCGGCATGCTCTGCCTTAAAATACCGCCCCACAACCTCACTCATCGGCAATTTGGTTAACGGACTTAAGAAGTACAACACCAATCCGATCAACAGTTGAATGTGTGCACTAATCAGGGTAAATACATTCAGCTTGCGGTTACCTTCTGTATAGGTTTTATTTCCAAACCAGCCCGATAATGCATTTATTACCGCGATAACCAATAATATTAATACGATGTAGCGCCATCCGGAGTGCGCAGATTTTAAGATATTGTACATTTTTTCAAAATATATTTAATCAAAAGTAGGCATTAATTGTAAAAAATAGGATATTCTGCAAAATGAACGCTTATTTATATTAGTTTTAAACAAATTAAAATCTAAACTTATTATGAAGAAAATTTTACTTGCCCTTGGGCTGGTATTTTCTGCTACATTTCTGTTTGCACAGCAAACCTCCTTCCCTGTTAACGGCTCTTTTGATACCAGACCTGGGATGTTTGCCTTTACGAACACAACGATAGTAGTAAATGCCAACCAAACCCTAACAAATGCAACCCTTTTAATTAAAGGACAAACTATTCAGGCTGTCGGATCCGGCTTAGCGGTGCCGAAAGGTTATGTGGTGATTGATTTGAAAGGAAAATTTATTTATCCATCGCTGGTAGATGCCTTTACCAGCTATGGCATTAGCGAAATACCTGCTGCACAACGTGGTTTTGGCGGACAGCGCCAATCTATTTTTGTTTCCACAAAAAAAGGGGCCTATGGCTGGAACGAAGCCATTAGACCAGAAACGTATGTGAAAAACATTTTCTCGACCGACAGTAAAAAAGCAGATGAACTGCGCAAAGTTGGTTTCGGAAGTGTAAATGTGATTAGCCGCGATGGGATTGTCCGGGGAGTTTCTGCTGCAGTAACCTTAAATGAAGGTGCAGACAACAGTGTGATCCTGAAAGACCAGACCGCAGCCAACTATTCTTTCAACAAAGGAACTTCTTCTAACGATTATCCGACTTCATTAATGGGTTCGATTGCATTATTGCGCCAAACCTATTATGATGCCCAGTGGTATGGCAAACAAAAAGACGAGTACAATATTTCTTTGGATGAATTTGGCAAGCAACAAACTATCCCGCAGATTTTTGAGGTAGATGGCTGGCAGAATATCCTTCGCGCAAGCAAAATAGGCAAGGAATTTGGCAAAAGCTATATCATCAAATCAACAGGCGATGAATATCAGCGCATTAACGAAGTTAAAGCCACAGGCGCAAGTTTAATTATCCCTTTAACTTTCCCTAAAGCTTATGACGTGGAAGACCCGGCAGAAGCCAGAAATGTGAGTTTATCGCAAATGAAAGGTTGGGAACTTGCTCCAACCAACCCGGCTGCACTGGAAAAAGCAGGAATTAAATTTGCCTTAACAGCCTTTGGCCTGGAAAACAGCCGCGATTTTTGGGCAAATATCCGTACCGCTATCGAAAACGGCTTAACCGAAAAACAAGCCTTGCAATCGGTAACCGAAATACCTGCCTCCCTTTTGGGAATCAGCGATAAAGTAGGTTCGCTTGAAAAAGGAAAAGTGGCCAACTTTTTAATCTCATCTGATAACCTGTTTAAAAACACCAATATTATTTTCGAAAACTGGGTGCAGGGCAAACGTTTCATTGTAAACAAAATGGATGTGAGCGATGTACGCGGAACTTACGGCCTCAATGTTGACGGCGTAGGTGCATTAACCCTTAAAATTACGGGCACAGGTGGCGGTTCGGCAGCAGCCATTGAAAGAACAGGTACCGACAGCTTAAAAACCACTGCAACCTTTACCAGAAATGGCGATTGGGTAAGCATTAACTTCAATTTAAAGAAAAATCCAAAGGGGGATGTTCGTTTAAGCGGTTACATTACCTCTGCCAATCCCATTACCATAAAAGGCGAATCGGCACTGGCAGATGGTACTGTCGGAAAATTTACTGCAACCTATAATGAAGCGGCTAAAGAAACCCCTAAAAAAGACGAACCTAAACCAGCATTGGCAATTGGGCCTGTCATTTATCCGTTTACGGCCTTTGGCGCAACTGAATTGCCTAAGCAAGAAACGGTATTGATTAAAAATGGTACCGTCTGGACGAATGAAAAAGAAGGCATACTGCAAAATGCAGATATCCTTTTAGAAAATGGAAAGATTAAAGCAGTAGGCAAAAACCTTTCGGCAGGCAATGCCAGGGTAATTGATGCTACAGGCAAACACATTACTGCCGGTATTATTGATGAGCACTCGCATATTGCAGGCGCAGGGGGAATTAACGAAGGGGCACAGTCGGTTTCTGCAGAAGTGCGTATTGCCGATATCATTAACTCAGAAGATGTTAATATTTACCGTCAGCTGGCTGGTGGTGTAACCACTTCGCATATTCTGCACGGCTCGGCAAACCCGGTAGGCGGCCAATCACAACTGATTAAACTGCGCTGGGGCAAATCGCCGGAGGAATTAAAATTTGCAGGTGCTGATGGTTTCATCAAATTCGCTCTGGGCGAAAACGTAAAACAAAGTAATTTTGGTACAGGTGCACGTTTCCCGGTTACCCGTATGGGTGTTGAGCAAACTTTTGTGGATGAATTTACCCGTGCAAAAGAGTATGCCAAAGCACTCTCGGTAAAGGGCAGCAACGTACGACGCGATTTAGAGTTAGATGCCGTCGTTGAAATTTTAAATAACAAGCGCTTCATTACCTGTCACTCTTATGTACAGAGCGAAATTAACATGCTCATTCACGTGGCCGATAGCTTAGGCTTCAAAATCAATACGTTTACCCACATTTTAGAAGGTTATAAAGTGGCCGATAAAATGAAGGCACATGGTATTGCGGGTTCTACCTTCTCTGACTGGTGGGCTTATAAAAACGAGGTAGCAGAAGCCATTCCATACAACGGAAAAATTATGCACAATGTGGGTGTTACCACAGCTTTTAACTCGGATGATGCTGAAATGGCCCGTCACTTAAACCAGGAAGCCGGCAAATCAGTATTATATGGTAATGTACCCGAAGAGGATGCATTAAAATTTGTAACCTTAAACCCCGCCAGAATGCTCCACATTGACGATAAAGTGGGCAGTTTAAAAGCCGGTAAAGATGCTGATGTGGTAATCTGGACGGCCAATCCGCTTTCTATCTACGCCAAAGCAGAAAAAACCTTTGTAGATGGCATTGCTTACTGGGATCTGGAAAAAGACGCTCAGGTAATTAAAGCCATGCAGACCGAAAAAGCGCGTCTGATTCAGAAAATGCTAGAAAGCAAAAGCAAAGGTGGCCGTACCCAACGCCCTATGGGTGATGCACCGCGCTTATACAATTGCGAAACCTTAGAAAACTATTCAGCAGAATTAACCGAGAAAGAACATGCACACTAAACAATATTTATTCAGCCTGGCTTTATCGGCAACAAGCCTGATGTGTTTTGCCCAGGCCAACATTTCGCCTGCAAAAAAACAAAGTAAAACCATTGCCATTACGGGTGCAACTGTACACGTAGGCAATGGTACAGTAATCGAAAATGGTACTATTCTTTTTGGTAATGGTAAAATCATTTCGGTAACAGCCAACGGCCAGGTGCCGCAAGATGACGTTATGCGGATCGTAGCTACCGGTAAACATGTTTACCCGGGCTTTATTGCTGCCACCACCAACCTGGGTTTAACTGAAATTGAAGCCGTAAAAGCAACTTTAGATTTTGAGGAAATCGGCGATTACAATTCGCATATCCGCTCAATTGTAGCTTACAATACAGACTCTAAGGTACCGGCTACCTTACGCAGTAACGGGATATTAATGGCACAGCCAACTCCACAAGGTGGTACTGTTTCTGGCAGTTCATCGGTAGTACAACTCGATGCCTGGAACTGGGAAGATGCCACAATAAGAACCGACGATGCCATGCACATGACCTGGCCGGTTACCCCCCGTTTTAGAGGTGGCTTTGGTGGTTTCGGCCGTCCGCAGCAATCGCCAGAAGCCCTGGCAGAAAGAACTCAGGCGGCTATTGCTCAGTTAACCTCTTTCTTTGCTGAAGCGAAAGCCTATGCTGAAATCAGTAAACCAGAGGTAATTAACACCCGTTTCGAAGCCATGAAAAGGGTGTTTAAGGGTGATGAAAAGTTGTTTATCGCAGCCGATAGTCAGAAGGATATTGTTGCTGCAGTAAACTTTGCCAAGAAATTCGGCATTACCCCGGTGATTACCGGTGCTGATGAAGCTTATCTGGTAATCGATTTCTTAAAAGAAAACAACATTACCCTGGTGGTTAAGCAGCCGCATGCCTTGCCCAACAATAACGACGATGATGTAAACATGCCGTACAAAAATGCAGCAGTTTTGGCTAATGCAGGTTTAAATGTGGTATTAAGTATTGATGGCTATTGGCAACAACGCAATCTGCCCTTTATGGCCGGTACAGTTACAGCATGGGGATTAGATAAGGAAAGAGCCTTATCGACCATCACCTTAAATGCAGCAAAAGCCATGGGAGTTGATAAAACTACTGGCAGTATCGAAACCGGTAAAGATGCTACGTTCTTTATTTCTGCCGGGGATGCATTGGATATGCGCACCAATAAGGTAGAACAGGCTTTTATTCAAGGCCGGGATATTAATCTCGATAACCTGCATAAACAACTGGATAAGAAGTTCAGTGATAAATACACTGCAGAGAAGAAATAAACAATTAACCGGTTGACTGTTTAAAGCGGTTAATTATTAATCCCAAAAAGTACCACGGCCGATATTCATTTATCGGCCGTTTTTTATTACATCAGTTTGCATTCATTCCAGATAATCGCAGTTATTACCTGACCCACTTACAGGAAACCAGCCTAACATTAGCTTAACAAGAGGCTCCTAAATAATTTGCAGGATTTACTTTATTTTAACAATAAACCTAAAACCTAACCATTCCTAAACCATTTCATAATCTAGAATCCAAATCAGCTTAATACTACAGTAACATCTTTGTTGATCATAAAAAATCAGAAAACTAATCATGGTCAAAAATTTACTTATTGCAGTTATGCTGTTGTTATGTTGCGGGTATAATGCAGCCCTGGCACAAACTACACAGGCATCTATTTCGGGTATTATAACCGATCAGCAAAAGAAGCCCATCCCTGGCGTTTCCGTACAGATCAGAAACAACTCAACCGGTTTTACTACCAAAACCTCAACCAATGCACAAGGTGAGTATACTTTTAAAGAGCTTCCTTTAGGTGGTCCATATTCAGTTAAAGCAGTATACGTTGGCTTCGGCGAACAAACCAGAAGTGGTTATATGCTTAACCAGGGCGATGCAGTAAAAGTGGCCATTAGTATGCAAGAGGCCTCGCAAGATTTAGAGGCCGTGCAGGTAGTGGCATCGGGTTTAAAAAACAAAATTGAAAACATTGGTGCTGCAACCGCTATTTCGGCCAGGGCCATTACCCAGTTACCGGTAAATGGCCGTAACTTCTCTAACTTAATGGATTTATCGCCATTGAGCAGGGGCGGAAATATATCGGGCCAGCTGGGCTCTTCTACCAACTATACCATTGATGGTATGAATGCGAAAAACCCAACCTCGGCAGGTGCAACTACCAGCCGTAGTGGTGCACCCTATTCCATTTCTATCGAGGCGGTACGTGAGTTTAAAGTGGTAACCAACCAATACGATGTAACCTATGGCCGAAGTGGTGGCGGTACTGTAAGTGCGGTAACCAAGCAAGGTACCAATACCTTGAGCGGAAGTGCATTTACTTATGGCCGTGCCGATTGGTTATCAAGTGGTTATGATATCAGAGGAAACAAACGCAATATCGACTTCTCTACTTATCAATACGGCTTCTCTTTAGGCGGACCAATTATTAAAGATAAACTGCATTTTTTTGTAGCATGGGATCACCAGCGGGATGCACGCCCGTTATTGATTGCTGATGTTAGATCAGCTGCAGATGAGTTACGCTACAACATTAACCAGTCTACTTTAGATTATTTTGTGGGTGTAGCGCGTTCTAAATATGGTGTGGCAAATTCACCGCAGGTTGGTTCTTTCCCTAAAAAGAGAGGTTCAGACGCCGGCTTTCTTCGTTTAGACTGGCAACTTGATGAGAAAAACTTATTAACGATTCGTGATAACTATACTAACGACCGTAATAATCTGGGTTTAGAGGATAATACAGCCATAAACCTATACGAATCGACCGGTAATGACAAGAACGTAGATAACAGTTTATTGGCAACCTTACGTACCTCAATCAATTCTAAATTAACGAACGAATTAAAAGTTCAGCATTTATACACTTACCAAAAAAGTTCTCCCGGCGATCAGTTGCCTGCATCGAACATTCCCCGTGTAATTGTAGAAGGTGTTACTTCGGTAATCAACGGCACAAACAGGGCTACCAACATCGAAATGGGTGGTCACCGTTTTGCACAGGAAGGTTTCACCAATAATGTATTGCAATTTGTAGATAACCTTTACTACAATACCGATAAGGTTAAATACACTTTTGGTGTAGATTTTATGTACACGCATGCCAAATCACTTTATGGTAGTGAGGTAAACGGACGTTTTCACGTCCAGGCGGGCACTAAAGATGTAATTACCAGCGCACCAGGCGTAACTCCGGTTGTAACAACCAAAGTACCTAACTTTGATAACTACGAAAATGGAACGGCTTACCGCTATTTTAGAGAGGTGCCTTTAATGGCCGATCCAAGTGTAAAATCGAATATCATTAACGCGGGTATTTATGCACAGATGCAAACCACGCTTGCAAAAGGTTTAGATCTTACGGCTGGTATCCGTTTAGACTATGCACACTATCCTTCTTCTCCCCTAAACCAATTGGTGTTAGACGAAGTTGGAGTCCGTACCGATAATAAATTAAAATCTTTCGTTATTCAGCCACGGGTACAGTTTACCTGGGATGTTAACGAGCAAAGAACAGACTTCATCCGTTTCGGAGCTGGTATTTTTGCGTCTGATATCAACAACTATGTTACCATCAACAACTTAACTTTCGATGGTAAACATTACGGAACAGTTGATACGCGTTTAGGCATACCAACAGCTTATTTAACAGGTTACAGAAATGACCCATCAACTACGCCAACTTTAAGCCAATACCAAATTGCTACGATTAATACCTATGCAGATAATGCTAAGGTACCTGTGGTTTACAAATCAAACTTATCATACAGTCACTTCTTTACTCCAACTTTACGTGTAGGCATAGCTGGTTTTGTCACTTTAGGCCGTAATAACTACGTTTATGTTGACCGTAACATGGTTACCAATCCATACTTCAGATTAGCTAATGAGGATAACCGTGGTGTTTTTGTACCTGCTGCAAGCATTCCAACTTCAAATGGTGCTGCAGACTGGCAACAGGGCCGTATCAGCAACAAAGTTGGCCGTGTATTAGAGATGAACAGTAATGGTAAAGTAAATCAGTTTGCGGTTGTTGCTGATGCAACCTGGAACTATTTTAAGGACGGTGAAATCACAGTAAGTTATACCTATAACGATACCAAAGATAATACCTCTTTTAATGGTAACGTAGCCAATACCTCTACCCTGTCTTTACCGGTTAAAGACGATCCGAGAAACTTAAGCAATATGACTTATTCTGATAACCAATTCAGAAATAAAGTTGTTTTTTACGGTACTTCGCCTAGTCTTTATGGTTTTAATATTGGTGTTCGTTATTCAGGTATCGGCGGTACACGCTATAGCTTATTATCGGGCGCAAATACCAATGGAGATTTTGTTGGCACCAATGATTTAGCTTTTATTTTTGATAGAAACAACCCTAACGTGGCAACTAATGTGCGCAATGGTTTACAAGCTATTTTAGATAACCCGCTGGCCAGTCAGAGTCTGAAAGATTATATCAATAAATATTCAGGTCAGATTGCCGAAAGAAATGGTGGTATAAACGGATTTTACGGAATCGTTGATGTAAGGATCACTAAAAAATTCAAGCTGTATAAAACACATACTTTCGAATTATCTGTGGATGCATTTAACGTAGGTAACATCTTCAAAAAAACATGGGGTGTTAATGAATCCCTGGGTTCACAGGCCTTATATGCCTTGCAAAATCCTGCTTTTGATGCCACAAATCTAAAATTCAACTACAATGTAAACAATGCGGGTATTGTAACCCCTTCAGGCAACCCGTACCAGTTCCAAATCGGCTTACGATATGGATTTTAAATAACAACTCAGCTATTTTCTTAGCTTAAAGTCATAAAAAAAGGGAATGGATTTTTATCCGTTCCCTTTTTTTATGTTTGTATATAAAACAACAAAACTTAATGGGATTATTACTAGACTACCTGAAGAAACACAAGTGGATTGTGGCTTTAGCGCTCTTACTTGCAGGTATAAATATTGGCTTTTCACTCTTAGATCCATATATCACCGGTCGGATTTTAGACCGGTTTATTAACCAGAAAGATAAGTTAACCTATAACCAGTACCTTTGGGGTTCGCTCGGCTTAATTGGCCTGGCTATTGGTGCCGCTATGGTATCGCGGATTGCCAAAAACTTTCAGGATTACTTTACGAGTGTTATAGTGCAAAAGGTTGGGGCTAAAATGTATGCCGATGGCTTACAACATTCATTAAAATTACCGTATCAGGTTTTCGAAGATCAGCGCAGTGGCGAAACTTTGGGCATCCTGCAAAAAGTACGTTTGGATTCAGAGAAGTTTATTACCGCTTTTATCAGCATTCTTTTTGTGAGTTTAATCGGGATGATTTTTGTAATCGTGTATTCCGTTTCGGTAAGTTATAAGGTTACGCTGGTTTATTTTTCGGCCATTCCCATCATTAGTTTTGTAAGCTGGTTTTTAAGCCGTAAAATTAAAACTATCCAGCGTGCCATTGTAGGCGAAACTACTGCTTTGGCTGGCTCTACCACCGAATCGTTAAGAAACATCGAACTGGTAAAAAGTTTAGGCCTTGCCGATCAGGAAATTGAAAGACTGAACAAAACCACCTATAAAATTTTAGGTCTCGAGCTTAAAAAGGTAAAGTATGTGCGCAGCATGAGTTTTGTACAAGGCACTACGGTTAACCTCGTGCGCAGTACTATGGTACTGGTTTTATTGCTCCTGATTTTTGATAATACCATTTCTGCCGGACAATACTTTTCATTCCTGTTTTATTCTTTCTTCCTTTTTGGACCATTGCAAGAGTTGGGCAATGTAATTTTAACCTGGCGCGAGGCCGAGGTTTCGCTGGGTAATTTTAAGAAGATTCTAAGTACACCTATCGATAAAAAACCGGAAAATCCGACATCAATTCAAAAAATTAAAGACCTGACCTTTAGTGGGGTTGGCTTTAAGCACCAGACCGCTAACCGCAATGCCCTGGAAAACATTTCTTTTAAAACCCACAACGGTCAAACCATTGCCTTTGTTGGTCCGTCGGGCTCTGGAAAAACAACTTTAGTAAAACTTTTAGTTGGCCTTTATCCCCCAAAAGAAGGAGAGATTTTATATAACGGGATTTCCAGCAATGAAATTGATTTAGATGCCTTACGGGAAAAAATTGGATTTGTTACCCAGGATACACAATTGTTTTCGGGTACGATAAGAGAAAACCTCTTATTTGTAAACCCGGCTGCAACCGATGAACAATGCTATCAGGTATTAAACCAGGCAGCATGCCAAACTTTACTGGCGCGTGCCGATAAGGGTTTGGATTCGTTAATTGGTGAGGGAGGTGTAAAAGTTTCAGGTGGTGAGAAACAGCGTTTATCTATTGCGCGCGCCTTGTTGCGCCAGCCAGATATTTTGGTGTTTGATGAGGCCACTTCATCTTTAGATTCCATTACTGAAGAAGAAATTACTAAAACTATTCGTTCGGTTTCCGATCTAACCGATCACATTACCATTTTAATTGCTCACCGTTTATCAACGATTAAGCATGCCGACCGGATTTATGTTTTAGAAAAAGGCCACATCATTGAGCAAGGTAAGCACGAAGAATTAATTGCACAAAACGGCCTGTACCAGGCTATGTGGCGCCAACAAATTGGCGAGCGGGTTGTTGAAGTTTAGGAACAAAATTAATCAGCATGTTACTGGCACAAATAGAAAGCAATCAAATTGCTATTTTCATTATTGCAGCCGCCATACTCTGGCTCGCACTCATATTAACTGCTTTGTACCACATATCGAGAAACCGCAGTATGGATTTCTCGGTAAAGGTACTTTGGTTTATCATTATCCTGATGGCTCCTTTTCTGGGTTCAATTATTTACCTGATATGGGGCAAGAATAGAAAATTTTAAGTTGCCATGGTTCGTGTCCGCACGAACCATCGAACCATGTACATTAAAAATCATGAACGATTAACCAGCCTTCGTTGTCTGTTCGTTAATATCCTGCAAGCTTAACTTCGTTAACGATCGTGTTTTTAACCAGGTAATACCTGCAATGGCCAAAGTCATACTTCCGCCAAAAACCACAGAAGGGATTGTTCTCATTAATTTCGCTGTTAAACCTGATTCAAATGCGCCAATTTCATTTGATGATCCAATAAACATGCTGTTTACCGCCGATACGCGACCACGCATTTCATCAGGTGTTAGCAACTGCATAATGGTTGATCTAATGATTACACTTACACTATCAAATGAGCCTTCTAAGAATAAAAAGAACAAGGTGAGATAGAAGTTTTTAGATAAACTCCAGCAAATAATGCTGATTCCGAAACCTGTTACGGCGATTAACAAATTTCGCCACGGCTTATTCATGGGCGAAAAACGGGTCATTGCAAGCATGGTAAATACCGAACCTGCTGAAACTGCAGCGCGCATAAAGCCTAAACCTTCAGGTCCAACTTTTAAAATATCGTTGGCAAATACGGGTAATATGGCAACAGCCCCACCAAAAAACACAGAAAAGAGATCCAGACTCATGGCCCAAACCATCATTTTGGTTTTAAACACAAAATTTATCCCTTTCAGTAAGCTTTCCTTAATATTTTCCTTCGGTACAAATTGGGGGGGGTGCACTTTTAAAAAGAAGATGCAAATCAAGGCGGTAAACACAAATGAAATAATCACAATATAAGTAACCGTGATACCAAAAAAACCATAAATCATTCCCCCCAAAGCCGGCCCCAAAATAGAGGCCATCTGCCAACTTGAACTACTCCACGTACTTGCATTTGGATATAACTCTTTTGGTAAGATCTGAGCCATCAACGAAAATGTAGCAGGACCGAAAAAACCACGTGATATCCCCATTCCGAACACGAGCACATACATAATTAAGGCAATAAGGTTTACCTTCAAATTAAATAAGGTAAAAATGATATCGAACTGTTGCAGCTTAAACTGAGGCAATGTTACCAACAGCATAATTAACGTACAAAGGAATACCCCACCAAATATCTTGAGTAGCAGTCCTCTTTTTTCACTTTTATCAGCTACATAACCACCATACAACGCTATTCCAATTGCTGGAATGGCTTCACACAAACCGACAAAACCCAAAGCCAATGGATCTTTGGTAATGTGATAAATATAGATCCCAAGAACTACAGCTTGCATTTGATAGGCAAAGGTGAAGAAAAAACGCATGCCCAGGTAGGAGCGAAACTCTCTATAACGAAGTGCTGCGTAAGCATCTGGTTTTACAATAACGGGGTTGGAGTCTGAATCTGCCACTGAAAAAAGTTTACCTGCAAAACTACGGGTTGAAAATCTAAATCTGCCACCCGCTTTAAATTTTATAATACCCCTTTGCTATTTTATGAAATTACAGTGGCATAAAAAACAAAGCCCGGTAAGCGTTGAGACTCACCGGGCTGCTGTTATTAGTTATCTTAATAACCTGGGTTTTGCTCCAGCAGGTTATTTTTATTTATTTCATCACGGCTAAATGGCCTGAAATAAAGTTTATTGTCCCAGCTGCGGTTTTCCTGCGCATTTTCGATAACCGGGGTATACGTATAATCATAAACGGTTGGATCGTAATGATAAGGGGCCGACATGGTTTTACCTGCCTTAAACTTACCGGTTACTTTGATATAAGTAACTTTACGACCCAATGTTTCGCCTGCAATTAACCATCTGCGTGTATCGTGGTAACGCTGTTCCTCGTAGGCCATTTCAATACGGCGTTCGTGACGGTATACTTCTCTCAAACCAGCCTGATCGGTAGCAGTAACTGCCGGCATTCCAGCCCTGAAACGGATTTTATTTAACCAGTTTGTGGCATTCGTTAATTCGCCTAACTCGATACTGGCTTCGATATAGTTAAATACAGCTTCAGTATATCTAAAAAATGGCCATGGAATAGTTTGAGGTGCAGAGGCATCAACAATATTTGGATCCGGATCAATAAATTTGTGATAATAATAACCGGTCCAGCTGCCGTTCCAGTTTTCGATAGAACTTCCTCTGGTATCCAACCCTTTAAAATCTGTTACACTTCCGTTGCTTAGTAAATCGTATATACCCGTTTGGATCTGGTTGGCAGGATCTACATTACCCGACGCCTTATCGCGTGGCTTCCAGCCTGCACCATCGTACAAAATGGTTGCGTAAAAACGTGGATCTCTGTTTTGATAGGGGTTGGCTTTTTGAGCAGGGTTGGTCCAGCTAAACTTACTTCCATCATTCATTTCATAATCATCTACCAATAAACCTATAGGCGTATTGCCCGCCCAATTATGGTAACCATTTGGTCCATTTTGCTGGGCGTGCCTGTTGTTACTCTGGGTAATAAAATAACGGGCGAAAATTAATTCAGAAGCGGCAGTTGCATCAATGCCCGGAGCTTTACTTCCTCCTCCCATAGCAATGCTTTTGAAATTTAGTTGCCCCTCTGCTGTTGTTGCCGGAGCTGATAATGTGAGCTTATAACCCGCACCTGCATCTAATACAGCTTTAGCTGCTGTCTGTGCCAGCCTGTAACGATCTGTCTGATTACCTGAAGCATAAGACAGAAAATCTAATTTCTGCGCCGCAATTCCGGTAATTTTTGCAGTCAGTTTAGCACGGTCGTGCAAGTCACTTGCAGCATAAATCAACACCCTAGACTTTAATGCCAAGGCAGCAAGCGCGCTGGTACGTCCTTTATCTAACGTCTTACCGGCGAGTAACCTATTGGCCTCGTCGCAATCTTTAACAATGAAATTAATACACTCTTCATAAGTATTGCGTTTAACATTAAAGTTATCGGTTAGTGAATAGGTTTTAGTAATAAGGGCTACAGCGCCATAGTAACGAACCAGTTGCTGATAAAAATAAGCGCGTAAAAAGTAAGCTTCTCCAAGTAACTGGTCTTTTAAAGCCTGGCTGCTTAGTCCGTTATCCCCGCCAACAATTCTTTCAATTGTAGTATTACATGCCCTGATGCGGTTGTACATCTGCTTGTAGGCCCATGTATCATCTACCCAACCCAAGGTTGAAGGATTAATGGTTGCATTATTAATCAGATCGATACCGCGTGTTGGGTGTGTAAACAAGGCCTCATCAGAAACAGAAGCCAGCATTTGCTCTGAAAAACCACCATTACTTAATCCATTATAAATATCGTTCACAAAGGCCTGGGCTAATGCAGGATCTTTCCATACCAGTTCGGCAGATATTTTATCTGGTGGTGCCACATCCATAAAATCTTTCTTACATGCCGTTGCAAAAAAGGTGACTAAAACCAATAGGTAAAGGTTTTTATTTTGAATGATTGCTTTTATATTTTTCATCTCTTTTTTCGTTGTTATTAATAAACAGCTATACATTTATTTAAAAGGCGGCTTTAATACCCATGTTAATTACACGGGCCTGCGGATAGTATTGACCACTTGAGTTAGTCGATTCAGGATCCCACACCTTAATTTTATCGAGGGTAAACAGGTTTAATCCATTGGCATATATCCGCAAAGAATTAAGACCTACTTTTTCAACCAGTTTATTTCGCAAAGTATAACCCAATTCAACATTTTTAAGTCTGATGTAATTGTTGCTGCGTAACCAATAAGTGTTGTTTAAGGCATTGTTGCTATCGGTGTAGTAGGTTGCTCCACGGTTTGATAAGCGGGGATTTACCGAGCTTGGATTTTCAATGCTCCAGCGGTTTATGTACGACCACTCCAGGAAGTTACCAATATCACCCGATTCGGTCAAACCTACAATCTGCATTCCACCTGTAGCCCCTTGAATAAGTACTGATAAATCGAATCCTTTATATTGAAGGTTTAAATTTACACCGCCCGTAAAAGTGGGTGTGCCATTTTTATCCAAACGGATTTTATCATCTGCATTAATTTTACCATCACCATTGATATCCTTAAACTTCATATCACCAGGGCGCAGGTTATTGGTAAGTGCACTGTAATTTAATTGGTTGGCACTGATTTCGGCCTGATCTTTAAAAACGCCATCATAATCGTATACCAACCATGAATTAGTTACTCTCCCGGTAGAACGTTGCCATTCTGGCGCTCCGGGTGTTTCGTCCCAGAATATGATTTTATTCTTTGCATACCCGCCATTTACGCTCACTCCAAAATTCAAATCGCCAACCCTATCATTATAGCTTAATTTAAATTCGAAACCTTTATTGTTTACCTTTCCTAAGTTAACAGGAGGTAAACGGTCGGTTATGCCAGTGCTTTCCGGAACCGAACTACCTCTGCTGATCAGGATATTGGTTCGTTTATTATAGAAATAATCGAATTCTAATGATAGCCTGTTATTGAGGAAAGAAGCATCTAAACCAATGTTCGTATTGTTCGCTACTTCCCACCCAAAATCTAAATTAGGCACCTTACCTTCTGTAATGGATTTAGTAACCAAATCGTTGAAGATATAAGTCCCGAAATTCATTAAGCTCAAATATTGGTATTCTTGTAAAGCATCGCCAAAATAGGCTTCAGCTCCCATCTGACCATATGAAGCTCTGATTTTTAAGTTATTGATAAAGCTAACGTTATTTTTAAAGAAATCTTCTTCTGACAAGCGCCATCCCAACGATACACCAGGGAAGAAACCAAAACGTCTGTTGGTAGGAAAAATATAAGAGCCATCTACACGCCAAAGAAATTCGGCCAGGTATTTTTCCTTATAGTTATAACCAGCTCTTCCAAAATAGCTTAAACGTGCTCTGTTGTATAAGTTATTAGGATCACCCGGATTGTTACCCAGCGATTGTTCTTTCTCGTCTCCCGCCAATAACTCTTCAATTGCTGAGGATAAGAAATATCTTCTGAAAGCTGTAAAGCCATCGTTGGCCACTTTTTCGCGGGTTACACCGGCCATTAAAGCGATGTTGTGTTCGCCAATTTTTTTATCGTAACTGATCATGCCGGTTAAGTTCGTTGCCAGCTGCCCGCCAGCTGTTTCCCTTAATCTTGGGTCTGTATATTGCGAACGTACATTACCAGTTAAAACCGGGGTTACACCATCGGCCTGAAAGGTTTTCTTATCCCAGTCATAAAGCGTCCACGGTAACTGCCAGTTTTTTTGCCTGCCAGAATATTTGTCAATGGCAGCTGTTCCGGTAACTTTTAAACCTTCAACACCTGGAATCCTGATTTCTACCTTACCAGTAGATTGAAAATAGTCTCTGATATCTTCATTATGCCCGGTCAAATCAGTAGTGGAAACAACAGGATTATAACCGTATTCAATGTCTCTCCCTGGCAAACCGTTAGGCCAGATGGCAATTTCTGTTGGTCGGCCACGCATTAAAAACCTAAAAATATCGCCTGCGCTAACGGTAGGAAAATTACGGTCCTCTTCACGCGCGTTTACGCCTAAAGTGGCAGTTATGTATTTACTCAGTTTAGCTTCCAGGTTAAAACGCAAATCATACTGTTTATAGCCTGTAGCTGAGTTTTTATAATATCCATCCTGATCGAGGTACCCCAGAGAAGCCAGATATTTTACATTTTCACTTCCACCATTAATCTGAACATTGTGCTTTTGCTGTGGCGACCAGTTTTGGAAAACCGTTTTAAACCAATCTGTATTCGGATATCTTAAAGGATCTGAACCATCGCCTAATTTTCTGATTTCATCTGGTTTATAAGCCGAATTAACTACTTTCCCTCCTGTTGAAGTATAAGTTCCGTTCGTTTTAAAGCTATTCCATGCTGCTGACCACTCACCTGGATTTAAATCTGAGCCAAAAATATTCAGTTCATTTAATATTTCAGCGTATTGAGTCGAATTTGCCATTTTGGGTGTCCGTGTTGGCTGTTGCAAACCATAGCTAAAATCGTAGGAAAACTGCGGTTTACCAGACTTACCCAATTTTGTGGTAATGAGAATAACTCCATTTGCTGCCTGGGATCCGTAAATAGCAGCAGAGGCATCTTTTAAAACCGATACACTTTCAATATCATTCGGGTTTAAACGTTCCATACCACCTGCACGGTTTGGAATTCCATCTATCACAATAAGGGCATTATTGTTGCCCAACGAATTGATTCCACGGATCCGGATAGTAGAACCATCATATCCAGGTTCGCCACTTCCCTGCAGAGCCGTTACCCCCGGCAAACGCCCGGCCAATGAATTGGTTAAATTTACAGAAGAAGATTTTGCCAGCTCAGTGCCTTTAACAGCAGCTACCGCGCCGGATACGACGGCTTTCTTTTGTGTTCCGTAACCCACTACAACTACTTCGGAAAGGTTCTGGTTGTTTTCTATCAGGCGTACTTTAATGCTACTTTGGTTCTTCACTTCAACTTCCTGGTCTACATAGCCAACATAAGTAAAAATCAACGTACTGTTTTCAGGCACCTTGATGCTGAACTTCCCTGCCCCATCGGTTACAGTACTGGCTGCTCCTCCTTTCAATTTAACACTTACACCAGGTATTGGACCTTTAGCATCAGTAACCTCCCCTTTTACAACAATATCCTGAAAGGGGAGGTTGTAAAGATGAAGTGGTTCTTTTTTGCGCGCAGCAGCGCTGACAGGCGGAGAAAAAACAAGACAACCACCGCAAACAAGAAACATGCTACTTCTGGCAAAAGTCTTCAATAGATTTTTTTTCATAGTCTTTAATTTATTTTGGTTAGATACTGATTGTAATATTATTTAATACTCATAAGTAATTATAAGACGTCTAAAAATGCATGATTAAAATATTACCAATTAAAGCATTTACTTACACAAATTATACCCCAAGGAATTCTATTTAAATCCTTCAAATTGATCGGTATTTTTTCTCAACCGTTTTTAAACTGCCTTTATTTAATCAAAAGGTACATTTAGGGTTTAAATGCTACTGCGAATCTATAATTCCTGGTTTGCACTTGTCAGTTTGACAGTTTATATTTGGTCGCCGCAAGATAAAAACTATTGTGATTTTAATACTGGGGTAAATTAATAATTATAAGGGGTGTATTCGTAAAAAAAAGAGAATAAAAATACACACAACTACACAAAGTAGATTAAAAAAGACAACACCGAAAATTCTTGTCTAATAAAGATTGAGTTGCGTAATTAATTTTTTTTACATTCCTGAAAGAAGTAATTTTTGAGATAGCAAAAAACCAGCCTGAAGAAATCAGCTGATTTTATCGAAGGAAATTCCTCTTTCGAGTTTTTGTAAATGTGCCTTTAATAAAGCATGTTCTGATTTTGCCAGCTGCGGATCATCTTCAAATAAAGCAATCACTGTATTTCTGGCTTCAGCCAAAATAACCTGGTCTTTAGCCAAATCGGCAAGCTTTAGATCTAAAACGCCGCTTTGTTGTGTTCCGGTAATATCGCCAGGCCCTCGGAGCTGTAAATCAATCTCCGAGATTTCAAAACCGTTGTTGGTCCTTACCATGGTTTCTAAACGAATTTTACCCTCCTTGCTTAACTTATTCCCACTCATCAAAATACAAAAAGATTGTTCCGCACCGCGTCCAACCCGGCCCCGAAGCTGATGGAGTTGCGAAAGCCCAAACCGCTCAGAATTTTCGATTACCATTACGGAAGCATTGGGCACATTCACCCCTACTTCAATTACAGTGGTGGCCACCATAATCTGGCTTTTACCAGCTATAAATTGCTCCATTTCAAATTGTTTGTCTGCATTGGCCATTTGGCCATGTACAATGCTAATCTGGTAATCGGGTCGTGGGAAGTGGTAACTCAATTGCTCTATTCCCGCTTCCAGATGCAAAAGATCGAGTTTTTCACTTTCTTTAATCAGCGGATATACAATATATACCTGCCGGCCTTTAGCGATCTCCTGTTTCATAAAACCGAACATCCTTAAACGCTGCCCTTCAAAAAGATGTTTCGTTTCTATAGGTTTCCTTCCTGCCGGCAACTCGTCAATTATAGAAACATCCAGATCACCATAAAGCGTCATGGCCAGCGTTCTTGGAATTGGCGTTGCTGTCATTACCAGAATATGCGGGGGAATAATATTTTTTCGCCAGAGTTTGGCGCGCTGCTCTACTCCGAAACGATGCTGCTCATCAATAACCACTAAACCCAGATTCTTAAACTGAACCTTATCTTCTATCAGTGCATGAGTACCAATTAGTATATCAATTTCACCATTTTCCAGCTGCTGATGTAAAAGTGCCCGTTCTTTCTTTTTGGTATTTCCGGTTAAGATAGCAACTTTCACCAGCCCATCCTTAACCAGTTCGGTAATAGAAGCATAATGTTGGCGGGCTAAAATCTCTGTCGGGGCCATCATACAAGCCTGATAGCCATTATCATTGGCCAGCAGCATGCTCATGAGCGCAACAGCCGTTTTACCGCTCCCTACGTCCCCTTGCACCAGACGGTTCATCTGCACCCCGCGTTGTGTGTCAATCCTGATTTCCTTAACTACACGTTTTTGCGCATTGGTAAGCTCGAAAGGCAAAAACTCCATGTAAAAACGGTTCACTTTATCGCCAACTTTATCAAAAGTTGCACCCTTAAATTTTAACTGGCGAAGCTGCTTGTTATGCAAAAGCTGAAGTTGAATAAAGAACAGTTCTTCAAATTTCAAACGCCTTTCAGCCGCATTTAAATCCTTCTGATTCTTTGGAAAATGAATATTCAATAACGCCAGCTGTTTACCTGGTAACTGATATTTATCGATGATATAGGCAGGTAAATTTTCAGGTACCTGCTGAATAACTTGATCCAGCAGCCCGGCAATTAAGCGTTGAATACCTTTAGAATCTAGATTGAACTTTTTTAGCTTTTCTGTAGAATTATAAACAGGCTGCAAAGTTAAATTTCCTCTGCCAACAGGTTTATGCTGGTATAATTCCATTTCAGGATGGGAAATACTAAAGGTACCATTAAAGAACGTGGGTTTGCCAAAGGCTACATAGGCTGTACCCACATTAATGTTATCATCAACCCATTTTAAACTCTGAAACCAGACCAGCTCCATTATTCCGGTTTCATCTTTAAAAACAGCAACAATCCGTTTTGCCCTTTTATCCCCTATTACCCTTTTCCCAATAACGCGTCCAATAATCTGGATATGCTGTGAATCAATATTGATCTGATTAATCTTAAAATACTGGGTACGGTCTATGTAGCGAAAGGGGTAATGTGCCAGCATGTCCTGAAAAGTAAAAAGACCTAAATCCTTTTTCAAAACATCAGCACGGCTAGGCCCTACGCCTTTTATATATTCAACAGGTGTATCTAAGATCGAATTCAACGAATACTATGGTTTCTGATAAACTACTTTTTTTAGCAATTGTGCATTAAAAATAACGATCGATAGCAGTAAAAGCAAATAGGCAAAAAGATGATGGCTATCTATCTGCTCTTTGAAATAGAAAAATGCCACTGCAAAAGCTACAATAGGGTTTAGGTAAATTAAAATGCCCAGTGCAGATGAAGGCATCCCCAGGAGGGCGTAAGCATTTAAAAATAAGGGAATAATGGTAAATACGGCGGCTATTAAAAAAATGTGCAACCAGAAAAGTATTTCAGTCGGAAAAGGCCCCGAACTGAACAAATACAGAGGCAGCATCATCAACCCTGACAGGATTAATTGTATACCAAGAAAATTAAATTTATCTACACCCTCAATTACTTTTAAAACAATAACATAAACAGCATAGAATGAGGCAATCAAAATAGCCCATAGTACTTCGTGTAAAGAACCGGTTGCTAAAAGCATGATACTGGCCAAAGCAATAACCAGTGCGATAACTTTTTCTTTGCTCAATTGCTCTTTTAAGATACCAAATCCAAAAAGAGCAGTTAATAGAGGGCAAACCATATAAGCAAACGCAGCCGCCTTTAAGCTGATGCTATTTACGGCATAAATATAGGTAAACCAATTTCCAGTAATTAAAAAAGCAGCAAGCAGGGTTAATAAAAACAACCTGAATTTTTGAGGTTGGGGAATAGTTTTAATAAAAACAAGGTCATTTTTGAATGCCTTTCTTCTAAAAAGGCCAATGATAGCCCATACCATTAATATGGATGTGAATATCCGGTAGTATAGAATTTCTTGTGGAGGAAAGCCTTTTATATTCCTTAAAGGGATTGACATTGTTCCCCATATGATATAAGGAACAATGCCAGCAATAAAATATTTACTTTTACTTACCGCCAAAATTATCCTACAACGGCAATTACTGAAATTTCTACGTTTACATTTTTAGGCAATACAGAAACCTGAACAGTTTCGCGGGCAGGGAAATCGGATGTAAAATATTGACCATAAACTTCATTTACCTGAGCAAAGGTGTTCATGTCGCTCAAAAAAATAGTTGATTTAACCACATTATCGAAAGTTAAGCCTGCTTCTAATAACACTGCTTTAAGGTTACGCATTACCTGGTGCGTTTCTTCTTCGATATTATTAATGTTTAATTCTCCATTTTCAGGATTAATAGCCACCTGGCCTGATACGAATAAAAAGTTTCCGGCTTGCACAGCCTGGCTATATGGCCCAATCGGAGCTGGAGCATTAGTTGTTTTAATAATTTGTTTCATATTAGTTTTAAGATTACTTCGCAAGCCATTGAATCAGCTTGTAAATGATACCTGCAAGAAAAATAGAAATGGCCAGTGCATTAATGAAATGCATAATCCTGATATTGATATTAGTTGGCCTGTTCGGATCCTTTTTTCGAAAAAAGTACATAGTACAAATTTAACGAAAAAGCTTAACAGGTAAAATTAAAAGACACAAAAAAAGTCCCGATTCGCATCGGGACTTCCTTATCTTTTATATTGAAATACTAGTTTCTAGCAGTTTCAACACGACGGTTTTGGATACGACCTTCTTCAGTATCGTTAGAAGCAATTGGGTTAGCTTCACCATTACCTTTAGTAGCAACTTGACTAGCGTTAACGCCAGAGTTTACTAAGTAAGTTTTAACAGAGTTAGCTCTGTCTTTAGATAATTTCAAGTTATATGCAGCAGTACCTTCGCTTGAAGCGTAAC
>Ga0308157_10001197_pt1 | contig 58115 bp, 57 predicted proteins | sample PhyBR1_FD_201035 | JGI IMG/M metagenome (GOLD analysis project Ga0308157, IMG submission 201035) | Phyllosphere microbial communities from UC Gill Tract Community Farm, Albany, California, United States - DLSLB.R1 | ecosystem: Host-associated > Plants > Phyllosphere > Unclassified | place: USA... | reverse complement strand
GGGAGAATAGCCAAACAGCCATAAAAAATTAAGTTGAAGCGCAGAAAAGAAAATTATTACAAAAAATAAAACAATGGAAAAATAACGTAAGTACTTGTTTTTTATCTCTTTAAACATATTGGTTAAGATGATCTTTTGGTAAAAGCTAAGGCGTTAAATATAAAAAAACTATGTATGCAAATTAACGTATTTAATTTACTTATTTTTTAGTTCTATATTTAAATTATTGATGCACCTGTTTATTTAAAATACGTATAGGTATGAAAAACGAATTTAAAGGATTAATTGTACAAGGCGATAAGAAATTTTCATTAAAAAACCACAAAACGGACTTTACCGGAGGTTACAATAAGGAAAAAGCGAAAGATGCACTGGTAAATTCGAAGATAGAATTGAGCCATTTACAAGAGAAATTATATGCTTCAGGAAAACATTCTATTCTGATTATTTTTCAGGCTATGGATGCTGCCGGAAAAGACAGTGCAATAGAACATGTAATGAGTGGATTAAATCCTCAGGGATGTCAGGTATATAGTTTTAAAGTACCTACATCAGAGGAATATCAGCACGATTTTTTGTGGCGGCATTATAAGGCTTTGCCGGAACGAGGCCGGATCGGGATTCACAATCGTTCGCATTACGAAAATGTACTGGTGTGCAAAGTACACCCAGAATATGTTTTGAGTGAGAATATTCCGGGGATTACCGACGTGAAAAATATCAATAAAGATTTTTGGAAACAGCGTTATCAAAGCATCAGAAGTTTTGAGCAACACTTAGCCGCAAACGGGACTGTGATTCTGAAATTCTTTTTAAATGTAAGTAAGGATGAGCAGAAACAGCGCTTTTTAGATCGGATAGAAGACCCTACCAAAAACTGGAAATTCTCTTCGGGCGATATTAAGGAAAGGGCATTATGGGATAAATATATGGAAGCCTATCAGGAAGCGATTAATGAAACCAGTACAGCAGAATCACCCTGGCATATTATTCCGGCTGATAAGAAATGGTTTGCGCGCCTGGCCATCAGCGAAATTATTGAAGATAGGTTGAAAAATCTGGACTTAAAATTTCCGGTATTGGGTGATGAAGAAACCTTGAAGCTAGGCGAAACAAAAAATACTTTACTAGCTGAATAAAATAAAAAAAATGCAGGTCTATAAGCCGGGTTCTGTATCTTGATTGCTCAAGATTTCTATCATTTATCCACTATAAACGTTGCCGTTTATCTCTAACGACCTACCCACTAACATCGGACGGGCAGCCCTACGTGCGTTAGCCTATTTGGTCTTTCAACTCCCGGGGTTTACAAACCACTACAGTCACCTGTAGTGCTCGTGCGCTCTTACCGCACGTTTTCACCCTTATCCCGACATAAAGTCCGGACGGTATATTTTCTGTTGCACTATTCCGTAATTCAGGTTTTCAATCCTCAATTCCTTTCCGTTAGAAAGCGGGATGCCCTGCGTTGCCCGGACTTTCCTCTCTCCCGATCACTCGGGACAGCGATAGAACAACCTGCATTTTGCGCAAAGATGTGGTTTTTTATACATAAAGACACAACGAATGCGAAAATTTTAATGGCAGCAACCGTTATATTGAATTTATTGCAACATCTCACTTAAATCAATGGTAATGCTGTTGAAGGCTTTACTTGCAATTCTGCAGTTGTTTCGAAACTTCACTATAAGGTACAAATCCCTGCTTGTTCCCGAAAGAGTTGGTAATGTAAACCATCACTTGCGCCACATCAATATCGGTCAGTTCAGGGAAGGCTGGCATCTTTTCCTTGTATTCCTTACCGTGAATGATTAATGGCTCATTAGCACCGTTTTTAATGAAGCAGGCCAGCCGGGTTTTGTTGGTTTTTAAGAAAACCGAGTCGGTTAAAGGAGGAGCAAGCTCACCCAGGCCTTCACCATTTTCACCATGGCAGTTCTGACATTTGCTCTTATAGATATCTTTTCCGTTTGACATATAATTCTGCAGATCAATGGTTTCCTGGCTTTGGCAGGAAACGATTACGGCAATAATGGAAAGCAAAAAAATAGCATTGATGATATACTTGCGCATGGATTTATTTTATTAAAAGCCGTCATTTCGAGTGTAATGAAATGGAGTCGAGAAATCTATAAAGATGGGACTTTCCATTACAATCAAGATGACGACTCAAATTGTTACTTCTTATACTCCGCTAATAAAACCGGAATGTCCTTTTTTAACTGTTCTACCTGATCTTCTTTTGTTCCATCATAAGCGCCACGAATCCGGCGATCTTTGTCGATCAGAACCAGATAACCCTGGTGAATATAACCATCTTTAGCAGTGCTGTCTTCGCCCACTGCCACCAGGTAATTCTTTTCAGCCAAGGTATAAACGCTGTCTTTGCTGCCATAAAGAAATTGCCATTTTGGGCCGTCAACTCCCAGTTTTTTAGCGTATTTTTTTAAGGCCGAAGGTTTATCGTATTTAAAATCAATGGTGTGCGAAACAAACATCACTTCCGGATTGCTTTTAAAATCGTTGTAGACCTTCATTAAATTGCGGTGCATAGTAGGGCAGATGGTGGTACAGGAAGTAAAAAAGAAATCGGCCACATATATTTTTCCGTCTGTCGCTTTATTGGTGGTTAAAACGCTGTCCTGATTTAAGAAAGCCCAATTCGGAATGGTTTGATAAACCGTATCAATTTTTTCTACCCCAGCCGCATCTTTAACTATTTCTGCATGGCGCTCGCCATAAAAAGGTAGCTTTTTTTCTTGCTTGCAGGCGGTAAATATAGAAACGAACAACAGACTGGCTGTTGTATAAGAAAAGATTTTATTCATGTTTTGAATTTAAAAATGTAAATATACGATCTTAGTTTATAGTCCGAAGTCGGAGGTCCGAAGATAAAATGCATCTGGATTTTAACTGTGGATTTACGCTTTATATCTTCGGGACTCAGTCGCCTGACTTTCAAGCTATTTTTTTATAAACTTAGCCGGTTGGGCAACAAACTTCTGTTTGCAGCTTTCGGAGCAAAAAAAGTAGCTTGCTTTGTTACAAATCATGCTTTTTGCAGTTGCAGATTTTATTTTCATTTTGCAAACGGGATCGGTCACTACTTTTTTAACCGAATCAGCCACGCTTAGTTCTGGTTTAGTTATTATCGGATTTGCGCTTAGTTGACATGCAAATGTGATTAACCCCATCAGGATTAACCCTGTACTTAATTTTTTCATATTTGTTTTTTTTTGATAAAAGTCCGGAGCAGGAAGTTTAAAAATTGAAACGCTTTACCCTGTTTCTTCAGACTTTCAATTCCGGACCTCTGATTACTTAATACTGTAAACTTTTAAAACCGAATCAGATTGGCGGGTAACTTTAATGTAACCATCTTCTACTTCACGGATTTTAATCATTTGCGATTTGTAATAATCGAGGTCTTCCTGCCTGGTTTTACCTTTAAAATCATCTTTAAAAAAGTGCATCCAGTCCATCATTTTTTCGTCTGCAGCATTTAAACGCATAATTAAATCGCCAACCTGTTGTTTCAAAGCAATAGAATCGGGCGATTTTCTCACTTGATCAGAAAGTAACAATGAATCGAGTTTCATTTTGTTTTTTACCACTTTTTCTCCGTCTATCATGAGCTTATCATGAATGTTCAAAACCTCTTTACGAATGGCTTCGGCATTGGGTTCGGTTTTGCAGGCACTAAAAAAGATAGCTAAAAGCCCGGCTAGCCATGTGATTTGTTGTTTCATTTTGATGGATTTAAAAGTTATAGGTTACCCCAAAATATGCTTTTCCAGCACTCATGGGGTGATCGGTTTCGGCTTCCCACATATTTTTCTGCACGCCAACATTTAGCGCGATGTTTTTATAGAAAATATCGGTGCCTACACCGCCCATTAAATTATTCATAACATGTTCGCCTGTTTTTTGTCCCTTATATTTTTCGCCTGCCGAGTACTCGTAAAAGAACTGCGCTGAAGGCATAACCTGCCAGTCTTTACCCAGGCTTTGTTTGTAAAAAATATTCAGGAAACTGGTTGTACTGTTCGCAATACCCTCGTCGCGGCTATTGGTACCATTCACTTTATAAGAGGTATTTAAACTGGCGCCAAATTTACCAAGGCCTATCAGGTAATTGAGATAAATAAAGCCATCGGTACTACCCGTACCAGCCTGCATAAGTGAAGCATAACGAATGCCTGCTGTATTTTTGAAATTGCTTTTTCCGGTTGGCAGCTTAATTCCGGCACCAGCAATGAGCTGTTGCTTAAAGCTGGCATCCAGCTTTTGAAACAGGTGATAGCCCGCATACACATTAATATCGCCAATACCGCCAATGGTTGAAGTGTAGCCGTTATAACGTTCACTGTTGGATACGTAAGGTAAAATGGCATTTATTTCCAAACGGTTGCCAATAAAGTATTTGCCTCTGATTTCAAGCGAGCGGTACAATTCATAATCGCCGGGATTACCTGCATGGCCGGTAATTGGAGAATCCTGACTGCGTGCAGGAATAAAGAATTTTCCGCCGTTTGGAAACAAGGAGTGCGATTGGCCATCGTAACCATGAAAGGAGCGGTAGCGATACAACAGGCTGATGCTGTTTCGGTTGTAGTAGGGGGTAATGCCCATAAAGCAGCCGCAAATGTCGCATGCAAAAGCCTTGCTGCCCAACAGCAGGAAAGCTAAAATGAATAATTTACGATTCGCTAAATAATGTATTTTTGATAAACTCATGATCTGTTAATGTTTTTAAAAATGCTTTAATCTGCTCTTTCTGGGGGTTACTCAACGGAATACCGGTTTTTAATGAAGCATCCAGATTTTCGGCTGCTTTTACGCCAGAATCGTAATGGTTTAATACTTCGTCCAGACTATAAAAACGGCCATCGTGCATGTACGGGCTGGTATATTCGATATTGCGTAGGGTAGGCACCCGGAACTTCCCAAAATCTGCCTGCACGCTTGTAATGTGCGAGCGGCCTTCGTCGGTACTTACTAAATCCAAACCGTTACTGCGATAAGAAAAGTCGGTAAAAAAAGGCTCTGCATGGCAAGAGCTGCACTTTTCCTTAAAAAGAGCATAACCTGCCTGCTCGGCTGCTGTAAAGGCGGCCCTATTTTCTTTCCGCATTACCTGATCGTACTTAGCATTGGCCGAAACCAGCATGGCAGTAAACTGGGTAATGGATTTCAAAATCAGTTGCGAATTGATTTCAGTAGTGCCACATGCCTGCTTAAACATATCGGGATAGGGTGCCGTGACTTTTAAAAAGGTAACGATGGTTTGAATGTCTGTACCCATTTCGCAGGCATCGGTAATGGCATTAAGTGGCGAAGTTTCCATGTTTTTTACACCACCATCCCAAAAAAATGCTTTTTGCCAGGCCAGATTAACCAGAGGTGGTGTATTGCGCTTACCCTGGCAATTGTTTACGCCATGGCTCACCTTGTGATCGAGCTGAGTGAAGGCTGCAAATTGCTGGTGACAGCTTCCGCACGAAACACTTTTATCAGCCGATAGCCTTGCATCGTAAAACAGCTTTTTACCCAGGGCAAAGCCCGCATTAGTGAGCTTATTATCTTCGAAATTGTATACCGGGGCAGGAAAGTTGGCGGGAACGGTAAAGGCAATTTTGGTTTCCTGATTGCTTACCTCTTCCTCATTTTTACTGCAGGCATACATCAACGCAATGCTTAAGGTAAGCATTGCGAAGACTGTTGTTTTTCTCAGCATTTAATTATGGATGTGATCTAAACGGAATAATCCATTAACATAATTATTGGCCACAATTACTGAATTTGGACCACCCATAGTATTATTTAGCGTGGCGAAACTAACATCGGTTTTACCGGTAAATAAAGCTGCTGCATTTACAATAAAGTGCATATTGGGCTTACCATCGGTTCTAACCCGTAGCGGGTTGGCCGCATTAATTTCGGTAACAAAGGTTCTGATGGTATTATTCGGATCGACTACACCGCCAATATGAAAGGTAATCGCATTATTGGTTGCTGTAGATTGTGGCGAGATACCTTCCAGTTTTACAAAAATATAACCGCTGTTCCAGGTCCAGAACATGCCGTTTACAGGGTCTAAAGCACCGGTTTGCGCGCCGGCAAAATTACGGGCATAATCTACGCCAATGGTATATTCTATTTTGGTATAATCGCCGGTGGGTACATCCTTTAAAGTAATGTTGGTCGATTCTGTTTTGGAAGCATCGATTAAAAAGTAGCTCTCCGGAATTAAAAAGCTGCTGCCGTCGGCTTTGCTTAATTTAATGTTACTCACGTAATATTTAAACACGTTGATTTTGAAATCTTCTCCTTTGGCATTTTTGTAGGTGGTAGTGTTTAAAACCAATGGGCTACCATTAACCTGATTTTCAAATTCGATGGTAAAAGTCGATTTGGTATCTGCAGCAATTTCATTATTGTCTTTTTTACAAGAGGTTAAAAATATAACCGGGCATAATAATGCCAATATGTATGTTGTTAATTTCATTTTAAGAAATGGTGTAAGTAAAAAAATAAGGGATTAAGGCCGCGATTGTCATGCTGTCCCGAGCATTCGGGATCAGTATCTCCATATTTTAAAAAAATATAGAACCCAGAAATAAATCCGGTCACTATCGGATCAGGGTGACGTATGTATACGGACTAAAGAATTACTTAAACCGTTTTCGGTGGATGAAAAATAACTATGGAAAGATCTTTAACTGGTTTTTCGAGGTAACCACTCTCAGATTTAATAACGAAAAATGGAATAGTGTGGTTAAGCACCACAACTTTAAACTGAGGCTCGGCTTCCACAACGCGCTTCAGGTTTTCCTGCGTCTGCTTGTTTTTACCGTCTAAATCTTTTAGCTTTTTAGCCAGGAAACACTGTCCGTCGCAATGTAGTTCAGGATGAGCCTTGTTGATACAAAATACACTGGTGATGTATTCTTTGTTCATCTGATACCCCGAGTACACAATTAGCTGCATGTAGCAATTGGAAATTGTACAGATCACTAGAAGATATATCAGAATTCTCTTGAACATGGGTGTTAAGCTGCAAAAGTATTAAAGAAATTGTTTGCAGCAAAGAAAAAATGCGATTGATTTTGAAGTCAACATCGATGAATAAGACGTTATCAGTTAATTGTTGTCATTTTCCAATCTACGGATACAAAAAAGAGCCTGATTATGGTTTATAATACAGGCTCTTTTATATTTATGTTTTAATTATGCCTGCAAATCAGCCATTACTGCTTTGATTTTATCACTCAGGGCCGCGTTTACTTTTTCAAAATCTTTTCTATCTGCTAATGGGGCATTTACGCTGCAATAGAATTTAATTTTAGGTTCGGTACCACTTGGGCGTGCAGAAACAATGCTTCCATCGGCAGTAATAAACTGTAAAACATCGGATGTTGGATAATCCAGTTTGGTTACTTTTCCGGTGGCTAAATCTGTTTCCTGGCTCAGCTCGTAATCTTTTAATACCGAAACTTTAGAACCGCCCAGGCTCGCAGGTGGATTTTCCCTGAACTTAACCATCATGGCTTTAATTTCTTCAGCACCGGTTTTACCTTTTTTGGTTAACGATACCAGGTCTTCTTTGTATAAGCCATACTCTACATACATATCCAATAGGGCATTATACAGGCTGGCACCTTTATCCTTGTAATATGCAGTCATTTCGGCAATAAAGGCGGCAGAAACCACTGCATCTTTATCGCGTACCAAATCACCAATCAGGTAACCATAGCTTTCTTCGCCACCACCTATAAAGTATTTTTTACCTTCAAGCTCGGTCATTAACTGACCAATATATTTAAAGCCGGTTAAGGTATTGTAATAAGTTACATTTTTCTTTTTGGCAATTTCCTCAATCAGGTTAGAAGTAACAATTGTTTTTACAATAAACTGATTACCATCCAGTTTACCGCTTTCCTGCCAGGCCGATAGTAAATAGTTAATTAACAAGCAACCGGTTTGGTTACCATTTAATAATACCCACTCCCCATTATTGTCTTTTACCGCAATACCTACACGGTCAGCATCAGGATCGGTAGCTAAAACTAAATCAGCATCAATTTCTTTGGCCTTGTTCATGGCTAAAGTTAATGCCTCTTTTTCTTCCGGATTTGGATAAATTACTGTTGGGAAATTACCATCTGGTTTGCTCTGTTCTTCCACAACGGTTACGTTGGTAAAACCAAATTGCTCAAGGGCTTTTGGCACCAGGGTAATTCCGGTTCCGTGAATAGGAGAGAACACAATTTTTAAATCGTGCTGCCTTTTAATTGCTTCCGGCGAGATGGATAATGCAGTGATTCCATCCAGGTATAGTTTATCTACCTCTTCACCAATTAATTCAACATTAGCCTCAACCCGGTCAAATTTAACCTCATCAATGCTTTTAATTTTATTCACTTCGTCAATTACCAGTTTATCATCAGGGGAGGTAAACTGACCGCCATCGGCACCATAAGCTTTGTAACCGTTATATTCTTTTGGATTATGCGAAGCGGTTAACATTACGCCGCTTTTGCAACCAAAATGACGCACTGCAAAAGATAATTCGGGTGTTGGCCTTAATGCCGAAAAGAAATAAACGTGGATCCCGTTAGCCGAGAAAACATTGGCGGTAATTTTGGCAAAATAGTCCGAATTGTTGCGGCTATCGTGCGCAATGGCCACTTTAATCTTTTCGTTAGGGTATTTATTATTTAAGTAGTTGGCTAAGCCTTGTGTAGCGGTACCAATGGTATACTTGTTAATGCGGTTTGAGCCAGCACCCATAATGCCGCGTAAGCCACCGGTACCAAATTCTAAACTTTTATAAAAGGCATCGGTTAATTCGGTAGTCGCATTTTTATCAACAAGGGCCTGAATTTCTGCCTTGGTATTTTCATCATAATTTCCGCTTAACCACTGATTAATTGTGGCTTGCGTTGCTTGATCAATTGCTTGCATTGAGCTGTTTTTTAAATTTAATATCTGGTGTTGAACAAATTTTGATGGATGAAGTTTGGTTAAAACCCATTTATTTTCATTCATCCAAATTTTATTTTGTTGAGGATGTTGCTTTTAAGCTTGTTTTGCTTATTTTCACGCCCCGATACAATAATAAAGAAAATCCGGTATTAAAGTGGGGCGACTGTAACTTTTTTAAAATAGTTGTAAAAATCTGTGAAGTTATCGCCGTTTTTTCGCCGGAAAAAACAAAGAACTAGATGAAAATATTAAAATTTGGGGGTACTTCTGTAGGTAGTCCCGAGCGCATGACGAAATTGTTGGATATCATTAATCCAAATGAAGAGCAGATTGTGGTTTTATCAGCAGTGTCTGGTACCACAAACAGTTTAGTAGAAATTGCAAATCATTTTTTAGCTGGCGATAAGAAGAAGGGCAGCGAGTGCGTTGAAAACCTTTACCAAAAATATAAAACCTTTGTTACAGAACTTTTGCCTGCTGCCGAATTTCAGGAGCAGGGAAATGAAGTAATTGATTATCACTTCGGCTTTTTAGCCGGCCTGGCGAATGACCTTTTTACTGCAATTGAAGAAAAAGTGGTTTTGGCTCAGGGTGAATTGTTATCTACTACTTTATACCACATCTATTTAAAATCGATCGGCGTACCTTCAGTATTGCTGCCTGCTTTGGATTTTATGAAAACAGATGAGGATAACGAACCAGATATTCCTTTTACGACCAAACATTTAATGCCGCTGCTGGATCAATATAAAGATAACAAGCTGTTTATTACGCAGGGTTACATTTGCCGAAACAGTTTTGGCGAGGTAGATAACCTGCGCCGTGGTGGAAGCGATTACACGGCATCTTTGTTAGGTGCAGCTATTTTGGCTGAAGAAGTTCAGATCTGGACCGATATTGATGGAATGCACAATAACGATCCACGCATTGTAAAAGGTACCAAACCTATAGCACAATTATCGTTTGATGAGGCTGCTGAGTTAGCTTATTTCGGTGCTAAAATTTTACATCCGCAGTCGGTTTTCCCGGCACAGAAATATAAAATTCCGGTTCGTTTGTTAAATACCATGGAACCAGCTGCTGCAGGTACCTTAATTACACACGATAGTGAAAAAGGCAAGATTAAATCAATTGCTGCCAAAGATGGTATTACGGCTATCCGTATCCAATCTAGCCGCATGTTATTGGCTTATGGTTTCCTGCGCAGGGTTTTCGAAGTATTTGAAAGGTATAAAACACCGATTGATATGATTACGACATCAGAGGTTGCCGTATCATTAACCATTGATGAAACAGCTCATTTGCCACAGATTATTGAAGAACTGGAAAGTTTCGGAACGGTAGAAGTTGATACAGATCATAGCATAGTTTGTGTGGTAGGCGATTTCGGTTCGGAAAAGCATGGTTTTGCCAGCAGGGTTTTAGAAGGCTTAAAACATATACCTATCCGCATGATTTCTTACGGAGGCAGCAATTACAACGTTTCGCTTTTAATTTTAAGCGAATATAAAACTGAAGCTTTAAGAAGTTTGCATAACCGTTTATTCGAATAAGAGAAAAAACGCACCAATTATTACCAGCAGGCCAATCAGGAAGTGAAAAGCCAGAAAGCCTGAAGGTAATAATCCGTTTTTATACTTTTTATAAGAGTTAAATAAACCAAGTGAAAGTATAAGCACAATAAATAGGGCTGCTGCTATCTTCATTTTTTAAGGAATAAGAGAAAAAGTACAATCAGCAGTAAAACGATAAAAAACCGAATTTTGCCATTGTATTGTTTTTGGGTAATTCTTCCGTGCTTTAAATCGAGGTAGTTACCTATATATACCAGCCCAAAGAATAGAATTAAAATTATAATAAGGAATTTGAACATGTTCGCCGATAAAGATATATCAAAGTTTAATAATATAGAAACGCCTTTTTACTATTATGATACAGAATTGTTGCAGCAAACTTTGCGCACCTGTGCACATGCTGCTGCGCCGTACCAGTTTCATATCCATTATGCACTGAAGGCCAACTTTAATGCCGTTTTACTGGAGCAAATTAAAGGGATTGGCTTTGGTGCCGATTGCGTAAGTGCAGGTGAAGTAAGAAGAGCTGTTGAAGTTGGTTTCGACGCTAAAAAAATCGTTTTTGCGGGCGTGGGTAAATCAGATAAAGAAATCAATGAAGCCCTTGATCTGAACATTTTCTGCTTCAATGTAGAATCGATCCAGGAATTAGAAGTGCTGAACGAGTTGGCGGGTAAAAAAGGTAAAACGGCCCAGGTAGCTATCCGGATTAACCCCAATGTAGATGCGCATACACACCACAACATTACCACAGGTTTAGATGAAAATAAGTTCGGAATCAACTCCTGGGATTTACCGGAGTGTGCCGAAACTTTAAAAGCTTCTGCAAACCTGAAATTTATTGGTATCCACTTCCATATCGGATCGCAGATTACCAATTTAGATGTATATAAAAACCTATGTGTACGCGTAAACGAATTTGCGGCCTGGTTTGAAGATAAAGGCTTTACGTTAAAAGTATTAAACGTAGGTGGTGGTTTAGGCATTGATTATCATAATCCTGATCACCAGATCCCTGATTTTGAAAGTTATTTTAAAATTTTTAACGAATTCTTAACGGTTAAACCCGGTCAGGAAGTGCATTTCGAGTTGGGTAGGGCATTGGTTGGTCAATCGGCATCGTTAATTACGCGGGCTTTATACATCAAAAAAGGCAAGAAAAAGAATTTCGTGGTATTAGATGCAGGTATGACTGAATTAATGCGTCCGGCATTGTACCAGGCTTATCATAAAATCGAGAATTTATCTCAAACGGCAAATCTGGCGTCTACAAACTTAATTAAGTACGATATCGTTGGCCCCATTTGCGAAAGCACTGATTGTTTTGGTAAAGAGGTTGAACAGCCTGAATCTTTCAGGGGTGATATCTTTGCAATCCGTAGTGCAGGAGCTTATGGCGAAGTGATGGCATCAAAATACAACTTGCGTGATGCCATCAGATCTGTTTATAGTTCTGAAATTTAATGTAAGCTAATTTAAGTAGCCGTCATTTTGACTGCACCTGATTGCTATCGGGTCCGATCGAAATGACGGCTTTTTATTATACTCTTCTTCCCAAATAGAAATAGCCTACTCCGGATAAAAGCACCGTTAAGGTGCTAACGGATAACAGACTTGCCCAAACTTTAGGACTGTTTTCAGGGCTATAGTTTGCCAGCTGGTAACGCTTAATATTGGTGTTTTCAACCTTATCATTGGTAAAGATCGCAAGGTAGAAGTGCAGCCTGATAGATTTATGGTACTTTCTTACCGTCTGCTGAAAATCCAAATGACTATCGAGATCAGTGCCAGCCAGCTAATTGACCCCCAGTTGTAATTGTATAGACGGGAAAAAGAGCGCAACTACTTCGGTAAAATATTGCCGCGATGCCGGCTTTTTAGTCAGCAAAAGATTAAAGAAGCAGGCAACATGACCCACATGCGGGAAAAGATTGGCTACGGTAGGGGTTACAGGTGAACTAAATGCAATAAAGTTACATTTAAAAAGTGTATAAATGCATCTTTATTGCAAGATATTTGATTGATGCCGATTATTTGCGAGGGAACTATCAACTGTAGTGTTGAACGATATTATTTCTTTTTTGCAGCAACAAGCACAATCACACCGGCCACTAAAATAATACCACCTGCATACGGTGGCCAGTTAACCGATTTTTCCCGATCGGCTGATACCTGTATAGGGCCTGCATCAATTATTTTTTCTTTTTTAGTATAAGTAAAGCCTGTCCAGATCAGCATCGCACTGCCAATCAGGATTAATATCAATCCAAGGGTTCTGTTCATGGTACAAATTGTTTATAGCATAACAAACAGCCGAACCATTATGTTTTTACTGGAATGAATAGCCGAAACTTATCTTGTTGGCATAGTTTACATTGTCGGCCAGTTCGTACGAAAGCGAAAACCGTTTAACGTATAGGTAATAATTGAAAACCCAGCCTATTGAATTTTTACCATAAATTTCATGTGCTGCACTTTCGCCAGATCTGAAGCTATTCACAAAGTTGGGTGTGCCGCCAATAAAAAGCCTGAAAGCGTGCCTGATCTCGTGGTCGCGCCTGGCCCTCCAGATTACCTCCGTTGAGAAACCAGTTGTCCAGAGTACTTTTCTATTGGTAACGGCTACGTAATCTGGTATTTTTTTGTCATAAACTTCCTGTCTGAATTTAGTATAATCACCACCTTCAAAACTTAAGGCATTTTCAAAACTGAGATACCTGAAATCTGTATTACCATTAGCAGAGGTATTGTGCAACCCTCCGGATAACCTGAAACCAATACCACGGATAGATTTTTTAAAATAGGGCAGATCGTTTGCAGTGTTTACCTGGTTATCATTTGGGTTACCATACGTTGATGTACCCGCGTAGCCAAAAAAACCATACGAAATATTCGATTTTTCAAAAGTTTGCGAACGACTTGCGTTCACCATTCCCAGTGTGAAATTCACGCTGGCATCCGGCGAGATGGAACCGGCATAACTTGCAGATATACTCGTTAATGTTTTAATGGTATCTGCACCCATAGCTTTAGGTAAATAGCCAATATTATTGCCCAGAATAGCAGGAGTAAGGTAGGTAGTGCAGGAACTGAAGGTAGCGAGGAAAAATAAAAAAAGAAGGGGAGCGGTAATTTTAGCTTTCATTTTTTAAGTGATTTACTCATCAAAGAAATCTACTAATCCTCCCAGGAAATATTCTTGTATTCCTTCAGTAAAATCAGCGTAATCTTCGTCGGGGATATTGGTTTGTTTAAATTCCAATGAAGTTCCTTTTTTATCTTCGTGCAGTTTAATGGTTACGATTGAGGCTTCGTTTTCTTCGCCGAAATACCACTGTTGTACAATTTGTTTACCATACACAAATTCGATGTTTTTACCGGTAATATCCCCATCCCAGAAAGAGAATTCGGTACCCGGTACTTCTTCAAATTCTACTTCGGCACCTGTCCACAATTTAATGCTGGTTTCTTTGGTAAGCGCTAAATAAACTTCTTCTGGTGGGGCAGGTATATAGGTGTATTTTTTATAATCTTTCATTTTCTACTGTATCTAATGTTTCTTTCTGTTCAATAATTTCTTGCTGTTTTAAATTCTCTCGTCTAAAATTTTCATTTAGATCACGGATAACTGCCATTCGCCATGCAGAAGCCGGATAGGAAAACACAAAGGTACTTTTTACCCGATTAGATTTTACAAAATAGGCTATCCAAATAGCAGAAATAATTATTTTTCTGATTAATGCAGTAACATCTGAATTGGTAAAGAGTTGGTTGCCTATGTGGTTACCCATCGAAAACAGAAATATAAAATCTAAAATAGCCACAGTAATCCCCGCTATTTTTAATCCGATGTAATACCTCGGTAGTTCTTTCCGGCGTTCAAAGAATAAAAATATAACCAGTATGCTAAAGGTAATGATACACATGTTTAATGCCGTCTCGATAAGCAAACAAAGCTGGTATACAAACGTAGTAAAGCGGTCATAACGTTCAAGGCTATCCCAGGTTGTTTGACTGAATGTATCCATATTAATCATAGTAAATAATGAGAAAAATGGTAGGCCTACTATACCAATACCAGCAAAAATAAGCCAGCCGTTGATTTTTGGGGCTTCCTTAATTTCTTCTAACTCAAATGATTTTTTGCGGGTGTAAAGAAATACGCATACCACCGCCATTAGTATAAAAACGAACACACATAAGGTTACCATCCAGTAATTTAAATCAGATTCACCTCCCGTTTCATCGCCGCCAGTCCAAAATAAACTGTAACTCAGTTTATCGATGATATTGCTTCTGTCTTTAATGTATTGTTTAATGTCGGTAGCCGATATTTCGTCGGTTAAATTCTGGTAGCTATAGTTGAGGGTTAAAGTATCAGCTGCTGACTCTACCGAGTAATTAAATTTATAACCCGGGCGTTCAACATTAAATGATTTGTCTTTGAGATTCCAGGTGTCAGAGAAAATAATTTTTAATTTTTGGTTGATATTGCAGGGGTAAACCAATTCCATGGGTACATTACGCCACTGTTTTATTTTTCGTAAGTCGTTGCTGATCAGGTCGCCATAAAAATAAATATCAAACCTGTCGGGAATCGAATCGTCTTTTACCCAAATGTTTTCAATTTCATAATTTTCGGTTAAACAGATAATGTTGTTAATCTCATCATCTTTAACAGTAAGGTTCTTTACTGTTTGTACACCGGGATATAATTTGGCATAATAGCTTAAATAGTCCTTTTCGAGCTTGTCAGCTCCATCGCTGCTTAAATCTGCCCTGATCTGATCGGCGCAATTGTGGGTATACACTGTTTTGATCTGTAAAGTTGCTTTTTTACCCTGGGCAGTGTCCGGTAGATTGATCAGCGATGTTGCATCAATTTTCCCTTTAGGATTGCTTTTAACCCATTCAAGTTTATCATTGCCGGGCCTTAAAACCAAAACATTGGCTGAATAGGGGAAATAGTTTTCCGTTATCGGGCCGCGTTGGTCAGACATGGTTGCATCAATCCATATTTTCTTATGATTAAATTCTACCAGTACCACAACATGGTCAAAAGCCCCTGTTGAAGGAAGCCTGTCTATGGTTTTATCGCGCAGATAGGTATTAATCAAAACCGGATAAGCCGGTATGCCCATATTTTTAAGCAGGTATACCAGTAAAAGTGATTTATCTTTACAATCACCATAGCGCTGTTTCAAAACCTTCTCAGGAGAATTTGGACGATGGGAATACTGACCCATTTCGATCCCCATGTACCTGATCTGGTCTTGCACAAAACGGGTAGCCAGCTGTAAATATTGCTCGGGATCATTTTTTGCTTTAGCCTTTAATTCCTTAATCTTTGCATTTAGGATTACCGAGTTTTTAAGATCATAATTATTTAACCGGATCGACCAGTCTACAATATCTTTCCAGCTGCTGTATTCGCTAATCTGAACCCTTCCGTAGGGGTTATACCATTGCGGCTCGTAGTCATTACCGGTGAAGGTTTTCGACATTTCACTTTGCCACTGGTATACTTTTAAATCCCCTGTCTCAATTGTTTTTAAAGGCGGGACAAAGTTGAAATTCTTGACCTGAAGATGACGTTGTTTATTAAAAAGTACGCTTACATAAACATTGGAAATCTGACTTCCGCCCTCAAAGTAAATCAGGTTGCTGTAGCGCGAATCAAAAACCGGATTCTTTCCTTTTATCGTATAAGAAAATTCAATTCGGTCTCCTTTGCGTACATCATCTAAAATCAAAAATGCATTAAATGTGCCACTATAAATAAATTTACTGAGCTCTTTTTCGTTCTGTATAATCTTGAAATTATTGGAATTGAGCTTATCGATGGGCTTATTGTCTCTCCAAATGGTAATTTTATGAAAAATAAGTTTTTGGTAAGAGGGATCGTAGGTAACCGATATCTCAGAGCCATTTTGAACACCGGTGTCAGAAATGATTTCACGGATATCGCGTTCGTATTCCTCCGAAGTTTCTACATTGATTTGCTGTTCGTATAGGAATAAGTTCCAGCCATCCCGAACATCTTTTGCTGCGGGCCGTTTATCAACTGTTTTAACTTTTTGCAGCCACTGTGGCTCCGTTCTGGAAATGTAAAAATTATTCTTCTGCGCAAAAGCAGTACTGATGCAGCAAGTTAAAATAAGTAAAATAAGTTTTTGGGTGAGGGCGTTTTTATTCAGCATATTTTAGGTAATCATTTACTTAAAAGCATTTAATCCGGTTACATCCATACCGGTAATGAGTAAGTGGATATCATGTGTACCTTCGTAGGTAACTACTGATTCGAGGTTCATCATGTGTCGCATAATCGAATATTCGCCGGTAATACCCATTCCACCCAGCATTTGGCGCGCGTTTCTGGCAATATCGAGGGCAATTTCCACGCTGTTTCTTTTGGCCATCGAAATTTGTTCGGCTGTTGCACGATTTTCACTTTTCAGGGTACCCAAACGCCAAACCAAAAGCTGCCCTTTGGTAATTTCAGTAACCATTTCGGCCAGTTTTTTCTGTTGCAGCTGAAAGCCACCAATCGGTTTGCCAAACTGTACACGCTCTTTTGAATAGCGTAAAGCCGTATCATAACAATCCATAGCAGCACCTAAAGCTCCCCAGGCAATGCCATAACGCGCCTGGTTTAAACAACCCAGCGGACCTTTCAAACCGCTTATTTCCGGGAAAACATTCTCTTTCGGGATTTGTACATTGTCAAACACCAGCTCGCCGGTAGCCGAAGCCCTTAAACTCCATTTGTTATGTGTTTCGGGCGTAGAAAAACCTTCCATGCCACGTTCAACCACCATTCCCCTGATTTTTCCTGCCTCATCTTTAGCCCAAACTACAGCAATATCTGCAAATGGCGCATTACTGATCCACATCTTGGCCCCATTTAAAAGGTAGTGGCTTCCGGCATCTTTAATATGAGTCACCATTCCACCAGGATTCGAGCCATGATCGGGTTCTGTTAAACCAAAGCAGCCCATCATTTCACCGCTGGCTAATTTAGGCAGGTATTTTTTACGCTGTTCTTCTGTTCCGTAGGCGTAAATCGGGTACATTACCAGTGAGCCCTGAACCGATGCGGTAGAGCGGATTCCGGAATCGCCACGCTCTATTTCCTGCATTAAAATGCCATAGGCAGTATAATCTAAACCAGCACCGCCATATTCAACCGGAATAGTCGGGCCAAAAGCACCAATATCGGCCAGCCCTTTAATTAAATGTTTGGGAAATTCGGCTTTTTGAGCATAATCTTCAATAATGGGGCTAACTTCTTTTTTTACCCATTCGCGAGCTGTTGCACGGATCAGTTTATGCTCATCGGTTAGCAATTCGTCCAATAAATAATAGTCTGGCGCTTCGTATAAGTCTTTTTTTACTGATTTGCTCATGTTAGTATACTAATCTGGTTAAACTATTGGGTTCATTTCAAAGGTAACAATTTACGGCAATGGGCATTATATTCATGAATAAAAATTTAATTTTGCAACATACAAAACATAGATGGGGCATATCAAACAAACCGTAGCTTTAAAAGATGTAAAATGCTTTGCTTTGCATGGCTATTATCCGGAAGAGCAATTAACTGGAAATCATTTTGTTGTAGATTTAATAACCGAGTTTGTGCCGGTAGGATTTGATGATGAACTAACGCAGACCGTTAATTACGAAGACCTGAACAATATTATCAGAGGGGAGATGGAAAATACCCAAAAGCTATTGGAAACCGTTTTAAATAACATTATCTCGAAAGTGATAGCACTTTATCCCTTTGTAGAAAATATAGAGGTTAGCATGAAAAAGCTTAATCCACCTATGCCTGGCCAAATTGGCCACTCTTTTGTTAAACTTACTTACTCAGCAGCCCATTAAAATGAATTTTACCAAGATAAATACCGAAATTTTAACAGAAATTACCTCAGCAATTGGTGATGATAAAGTTTTTACTGATGCAGAGAGTTTAGCAAACTACAGCCACGATGAAACTGAAGATTTACGTTACCAGCCAGAGGTGGTGGTAAAACCCACTACACCCGAAGAAATTTCGGCCCTTTTAAAAATTTGTAATGCCCATCATGTTCCGGTAACGCCACGTGGTGGTGGTACTGGATTAAGTGGTGCAGCTCTGCCCATTTTTGGAGGTGTTTCCTTATCGATGGAAAAGTTTAAAGCCATTTTGGAGATTGATACCGAAAATCTGCAAGCCACGGTAGAGCCTGGGGTAATTACCGAAGAATTTATTAATGCCGTTGCCGAAAAGGGTTTGTTATATCCGGTTGATCCGAGTAGTAAAGGGTCTTGCTTTATTGGTGGTAATGTGGCGCATGGCTCAGGCGGACCACGCGTAGTTAAGTACGGTACCATTCGCGAATATATTTTGAATCTGGAAGTGGTTTTGCCTAATGGTGACATTATCTGGACAGGTGCCAATACCCTAAAATATGCGTCAGGCTATAATTTAACGCAACTGATGATTGGCTCAGAAGGTACTTTGGGCGTGGTAACCAAAATTGTAACCAAACTCTTGCCAAAACCAAGTCAATCGGTACTGATGATGGGGTCTTTCAGCACAAATGAAGATGCCTGTGCGGCTGTTTCGGCTATTTTCCGGGCAGGAGTAACTCCTTCAGCTTTAGAGTTTATGGAAAGAAAAGGGGTGGAGTGGGTAATTAAGTTCGATGATATTAAATTTGATTTAAAAGATGATGTTGCCGCCTTGCTGATGATTGAATTTGATGGCGATGATCTGGATGATATTTTTAAAAACTGTGAGAAAACCAATATTGTGCTGGAAGAACACAAATGCACCGAGGTTTTATTTGCCGATACTGCAGCACAGAAAGAAGAGCTTTGGCGTATGCGCAGAACGATGGCGGAATCGGTAAAATCAAATTCTGTTTATAAAGAAGAAGATACTGTTGTGCCCCGCGCCGCTTTGCCTAAACTGGTAAATGGTATTAAAGAAATTGGTACTAAATATGGCTTCGAAAGTGTGTGTTATGGTCATGCAGGCGATGGAAACCTGCATGTAAATATTATTAAAGCCGGTATGAGCGATGAAGACTGGAAAAACAAACTCAAATTTGGTATTGCCGAAATTTTTGAGTTGACTACGGCTTTAGGTGGAACGTTATCGGGTGAGCATGGAATTGGCTTAGTGCAAAAAGAATTTATGCCGATCAAATATTCAGAAATTCATTTGAATTTAATGCGGGGGATAAAGCAGGTTTTCGATCCGAATGGAATTCTGAACCCTGGTAAAATTATGCCCGACTAATTTTTACTGGAATTGAATCAGGAGTTCAAGATTCAGTTAAGCCTCAGCCCCCGGTTTTATCCTGGAGCTGAGGTTTTTTATTAAGTCAGCTGTTCAAAACTCAGCATCCTGGCTTTCTCAGCGGCTGGAATTGCCGTTGGGCGTTTGGTCGTATAATCAATGGCGATACATACGGTTTTTCCTTTACTGCAAATCACCTCTTCATTTCCCTTTAGTTTTACAATCTGGTATTCGAGATCAAAACTCGTATCCCCAATCCGAGATGTTTTAACATGAATGGCAATCTGATCATTCATAACGATTGGTAAAATGTAATCCAGTTCGGCATGTGCAATCACAATTCCCGTTTGTTTCCAGTCCCATTTTATAATTTCTTCCCAATATTGGCTTCTTGCAATTTCAAGGTAAGTAAAATAGACAGAATTGTTTACATGCCCCATCATATCAAAGTCGATAAAGCGCAAGGGAATATTGGTTTTATAGTTGAATTTGTCCGAGAAATCGCTTAAAACTGACGTTTTGTCTTTTGTTTTAGTTTGTTTTTGCCAAAATGTCTTAAAAATCATATAAAAATGGTTTGGTATGTAAGTTGAATAAGGTGTATTATCAAATTAAAAAAAATAAAAATTAGAGATATGACACTTGTAAATTTTAACAACAGAACCCGGAACACAGCTCCTTACTTTAACAATGTTTTTGATTCATTGTTTAGCGATGCAGTAACTAAAAACAAAATGGTTGATAAATCGCCAAATGTAAATATTCATGAAAATGAAACTGCTTATATTATTGAATTGGCTGCACCAGGTTTAAAGAAAGAAGATTTTCAAATCAATTTAAAAAAAGACACGCTTTCGGTTTGGGCAGAAGTTAAAAAAGACGAAACTCAGGTAGCTAAAGATTTTACCCGTAAAGAGTTTGATTACAGCTCATTTGCAAGATCATTCAACTTACCGGATACTGCCGATGGTGATAAAATTACTGCTGAATATAAAGATGGTATTTTAAATATCAACATCAGCAAAAAAGACGATGCTAAATTACAACACAAGGAAATTGTAGTATCGTAATTAAAATATTCTCGAAAGAGGGTTTTTCATAATAGTTTAAGTTTAGGTTTTATTAGGTTAATGCTGGATAGCATTAACCTTATTTTTTTACAGAGGTACGTCATTTCAACCGCAATGGGGAAATCTGTATCGTTATCACAAATTTTTGATGTTTAGTATTTAGATTGATTTTAAGTTACATTCTTAAAATTAGCTTAACCTCAAATTTTTGTACTTTTGCGGCATGGAGAGAGAAATTCTGGATACGAAGCGTAAAGCACTTAAAATAAACCTTGACCCCCGTATTTATGGCACTTTTGCAGAAATTGGAGCAGGTCAGGAAGTTTCGAGGAACTTTTTTAATGCAGGTGCTGCATCTGGAACAGTAGCCAAAACCATGTCGGCCTACGATATGACCTTTAGTGATGCGATTTATGGAGCAGAAGCCAACGGCCGTTATGTAAGTCAAAACCGGCTTTTACAAATGCTCGACCATGAGTTTGGCTTGTTAACTGAACGTTTATCCGGCGAAAAATATGAAAGCCGTACTTTTTTTGCCTTTGCCGATACAGTAACTACCTTAAACTATAAACGTACAAACGAACCTCATGGCTGGGTGGGAATTTGTTTCCAAAACGAACCCGGAGGTTTGCCTAACGAAATATTTTTCCACGTGCGTTTACTCGATACAGATGTAAACATGCAACAGCGGGTTTTGGGCATTATCGGCGTAAATTTAGTTTATGCTGCTTTTTATCATTGCCAGGATCCTAAATTAATGGTCGAGTCGTTAGCCGATAATTTAACTATCGACTCAGTAGAAATAGACTTAATTTCTGTTAAAGGCCCTGCATTTGAAGGAGTTGATAATATCTTGCTTAATCTCTATATGATTATGAAAGATTTTTCTGCAGCTGCAATTTTTGATGCTGATGCACATCCGCGTCAGGCCAAAGATTTGTTGTACAAAAAAGACATTATGATTTTAAGGACCAAATATGGCCAGAAATCGTTGCCAAACTTTAGCTTGTTCAACAAAGCAACCGATCAGTTTAAACGTACCAATAAGGTTGAAGAAGGAAACCTCGCCGTTATGATTGAGGTTTTGCTTACCAATGTACTGACCGAGGCGCATGAAACACCTGATGATATTGATCTGGTTGCCGTTGCTAAGCGAACCCAGGAAATGTGTGATACCGGAAACATCGTGATCGTTTCAAACTTTACCCGCCACAACCGCTTAGCTAAATACCTGGCCCGTTGCAAGCCTAAAAGTGTAGGTTTAGCCACCAATATTAACAACTTAAAATTTGTTTTCAACTCATCGAATTTTAAAGGAGAGAATTACTCAGGTCAGTTATTGAGCTATGTAAACGATATGTTTAATACGAACGTTCGTTTATTTGCTTACCCTTTCTTAGATAAAAAGACTAATCAGGTAATTAATACCACCAATATGCCGGTTACGCCAGAAGCTAAACCACTATTCGATTTCTTATTGGTGAATGGGTATATAACTGATATTGAGGATTATGCAGAGAATGAAGTGAAAACCGTTTAATGCGGATTTATTTAAATAATTGCAATGCCGGGTTAAAAGCCCGGCATTTTTTTCCATTTATAAAAAAGCGTCATTTTCCGTTTATAGTACTACGATATATCTGCCCGTTAGAGGTAGGAAGAAAGTTTAAAATAATGGATCAGGATTTCTCTGATACAATCGAATGATGATCAGCTAAAAATTGATCATACTATTCAATTGGGATTACCTGACTATCGATTTGCAACTGGAATTAAGAAAAATTAAACTGTTCGGAGTGTAGCACCATTTTCGTTCACCATTAAGGTATGGTTAGCGCCACATCTGAATGCAAAATTATTGCGTTGGTGCCCAACCGGAAAATCAAATGCAATAGGGTAAGTATATTCATTTACCTTTTCCAGTACGATATCATAAATGTTTTTACCAAATTCTTCTCCGGAATCATCGGGTTTAACTTTAAAGCCACCTACAATTAATCCTTTCAGATTTTTAAGTTTACCACTGCGTTTTAAATTCCAAAGCATTCTGTCAATACTGTATAAGTATTCACCAGTATCCTCAATAAAAAGGATTTTATCTTTGGTATCTAAATCAGAATTACTGCCAGCCAGGGTTTCAATTATACTCAGGTTACCGCCAACCAGTATTCCGTAGGTTTTTCCAAAACGGTTATTGTTATTTATTGGGGCAGTATAGCCCATTTGTTCGCCAGTTAAGGCATCTTTTATCGATAAAATGGTTTCAATTTGTATGGGTTCTGCTTTTGCCCAATCATCCGGGAAACTGTTACACATTTTAGAATGGATGGAAGCAATGCCATAATTTTTGGCGAGATGACAATGCAATACCGTGATATCACTAAAGCCAATAATCCATTTTGGATTTCTTTTAAATGCCGAAAAATCCAGCTGATCAATAATTCGCACGAAACCATAACCACCTCTAGCACACATAATGGCTTTAATGCCTGGATCATTTAGCATCTGCTGAAAATCGGCCAGCCTTTCCTCGTCTGTTCCACCATAGGTAAAATCCCGCTTGCCAATCGTTTCGCCTACTTTTAGTGTAAACCCCCAGCTCTGCATCTGTAAAACCGATGGCTGAATCTGCTCCAGCGTAATGTATCCCGCAGGACTGGTAATTCCAATGGTATCGCCTGGTTTCAGGTATGGGGGGATTTTAAATGATGAACTTTCACTTTCAACGGTATTGGCTAAAGTTTTAAATGCAGGGAGTATAGTGGTGGCTGCAATAAATGAAGAAAGGAAATGTTTTCTGTTCATCTAAAAAGTAGGGTTGAAATTGCACTGGCTAATATAGGATTTAAAAAATTCGTAGAAAAGAAAAGGGATTTATATCCATAAATCCCCTTTTTAAACCAAACAAATTAATCTGTAAAAGATTAGTATAATGTGAATTATATAAATAACCACGATTGGTATAAAAAGTTTTAAGAATTTTGAAAATAATAGTATGCTGTGGTGTAAGGCGATAATTTAAGCTTAAAAATCAATTATTTTTGCGCTTTTTAAGTAGATAGGTTATGAATTCTCCACGCTTTCTAAATGCCAGACTGATATCAAAAAGTTAAGGCTATCCATCGCGGATAGCCTTTGCTAACAACAAAACAAATATAAGATAACCAAATCTTAACTGACCTGAGCAGGATCAGCTTAAAGTGCTATGAACTACACTTAGCGGCCTAGTAATGGATTCGAACCATTGTAAAAAGTTTATGAAACTCCAACCTTCCAATCGGTCAACTGGCCGTATTTGTTAAACAGGTTTTAAAGCTAAAAAGTCTTTTAGTTCTGAAAGCTGTTCTGCTTTAATCAAGTCCTCATCTCTGGTTAACGATTTATCATTTTGTACCGTTTTTAACGGAGAGGTTAAATTTGGGTACTCCTCAATGGCCGGAAACTGAAAATAGATTGACATGTTTTTGCTTTTAATAGTTGAACACCATATTTTAGTTAATGATTATCGGTCAGCAAATATAGAAATAAGTATATAATATCTATAGATTTAGTAGTATTTATTTTGAAAATATTTGTAAGTGATTGTATCATAGTTAATTATTTTTTATTTAATCTCTCTGAAAGTTGTTTTTCAGAAAATAGACAACCTAAACTACGCTGGTTTCCATGCTAAAAAATAAATAGCCTGCCCCTAAAATCTACTTGATTTGGTCTTGATTTATAAAGCTTTGCATTCAATTTCGCCAAAAGCTAATTATTTTCAGGATATTTGCATATTCAAATCATTAAAACAGTAATTGTGTCTTTAGATAAATTAAAACTTAGCAAACCACTTGTAGCGGCGATGACTGACGCTGGATTTTTAACACCAAAAGAAATTCAGGCCAGAACCATGTCGAGAATTTTAGGTGGCCAGGATGTTATAGCAGTAGGACCAGAGGGGTCGGGAAAAACAACAACCTACGTTTTAGCTACTTTAATGAAGTTGAAATATGCTTTTGAAGAAGCACCAAGGGCCCTCATTTTAGTTCCTGATATTGAACATGTAGACCACGTGCTGGAGCAATTTAAATTACTGAACCGCAACAGTACTTTCAGGATTTTAGGTATCGATAGCCGTGGTGCTGTAGAAACACAGATGAACGAAATTACCGATGGTTGCGATATTATAGTGGCAGTGCCCGATCGTGCCCGTGCCTTATATTTAAAGCTAGCTTTAAATACCAATAAAATACAATTGTTTATTGTAGATAATGCCGAGCTTATTGTTAAAAAAGGCTTGCAATTACCAGTAGTAGAGTTGGCGAACAGCGCTTACAAGTCTCAGCATGTTGTGTTTACCGAAGTGATGCACGAGAAACTGAATCATATGATTGCGCCTTTTATGAAGGATTCGGCAACTACCATTGAGGTTGATGAAATTGGCGATAAACAGGCTGAAGTATATCAGCAAATGTTGTATCAGGTGCCTAATTTCAGAACGAAACTTAATTTATTAACCTTATTGTTGAACGATGCCGAGATTTTCGATAAAGTAGTGGTTTTTGTAAATACCCGTTTAACAGCACAAACAGTCTACAAAAACTTTAACCACAAAAAGGAGGGCGAAATTTCGATTTATCGTTCTTTATTTTTTGATGATAAAGGTTATGATGAAATTGAAGATTTCAAAGATAACCCTGAAGCGCGGGTTTTAATTGTAGCCAACGAAAATCTGGGTGAACTGGATATCCATGGTATACCATTTATTTTGCACTTAGAACTGCCTGAGCAGAAAGAAACTTTAATCCAGCGGATAGTGAAGCATGGTGATGAAGATGTGGTGGCAATTACTTTTTCTACAGATATTGAATTGATTGAAGTTAGAAAAATTGAACAGGCTATTGGACAGAAACTGGAAGTAATGGAGTTGCCTGAAGATTTAAAGGTGGTTGATGTTTCCAGTAAACCGAAGAAGAAAAAAGGTGAGGAGGAAGCCGATAATAGTGAGCGTGGTGCAGCTTTTCATGAAAAAAAGGCCAGCAACCTTAAAAATTACAATTATAGCGCTGGTACCAAAGCCAAAATGACTTACAAGAACAAAAAGGGCTTATCTTAATTCCCTGTTCAAAGTTTACGGTTAACCTGAAATAAAAAAGCTCTCCTGATATAAAATCAGGAGAGCTTTTAAGTTAACCGTTATTTACGATTAGTATAAGGTAAACTCTACGCGACGGTTTTGCTGACGGCCAGTTGCAGTTTTGTTGCTTGCAATCGGTTGGTCAGGTCCGTAACCTGTAGCCTCAATTCTTGATGCATTAGCACCTTGCGATACTAAATAAGCTTTTACTGATTCAGCTCTGTCTTTAGATAAACGTAAGTTTAATTCTCTGCCACCTGTGTTATCGGTGTGACCTGCAAGTTTTAAGCTGAAGTTTTTCTCTACCAATAGTGCCGCAACACGGTTTAAGGTCGCGAATGATTTAGAACGGATAGTTGATTTACCTAAATCAAACTCTAAATTAGAAATAGCATCTTTAACTACTTTACGGTCAGCATCGGTAACCACAACTTTGGTTTCTTTAATTACTTCACGTTGCACTTTAATCGGACAACCAGAGCCATCAACCACTGTACCTGAAGCAGTTCCAGGGCATTTATCGAATTTGTTCGCTACACCATCGTTATCGTCATCACCCATATCTTTAGCATATTGTTCTCTATCACGTTGTGCATTTTGCTCAGCAGTTGATAAAGCTCTTCTTAATTCAGCACTTTCTTCAGCAGTTTGCTTGTTTAAGTTAGCCAATGAGCTATAGTTTTGTAACTGAGGTTTTGATTTATCGCCGATGGCAAATTCCAAACCAGCATGAGCGTAAGCAAAGCGATCGTTTGTAGGACCATTGAAGCCATCAAATTTAGCCGACTTAACAAAGTTAACATCATAACCTAAATCTACATTGATACCTTTAGCTACACCTAATTTTAAACCCGCACCCACTGGTACAAACCAGCCTTCCCGGTAATAACCCGCATCAGTGGTGTTTGGAGCCGTTGTTGCACCAGATGACATATAACCTGCACCTGCTTTTAAATAAGGCGTTAAAATGGCATTTTCCTGATTGATGCTGATGTTAGCTACATTCCAAACGGCAGACAAGGCACCAGACCATTGGATATTCGTTTTATAACCTGTATTCGGGATAAAAGTACCAGTACCGGTTGCAGCTCTTAGTTCTTCTACTTTACCTGCTAAGAAATCGGCCTGAATACCCAATTGTGGTAAAATTTGTTTTTTAACGTAACCACCGTAACCGACGTGCTCAACAGGAGTTTCAAACTGGTGGTTAGAATTTCCAAAAATAGTTCTTGGGGTTAATAAGCCGCCATGTACACCTACCGACCAGGTACGGAACTTAGTAGGAGAGAAACGACCTGTAGCGGTAGGGGTTTCCTGTGCAAATAACTGTGATGATAATCCTAATAGGGCAATCAACATTGTTGATTTAGTAATTCTCGTATTCATGTTTTTCTATTTTGTAAATATTAGTGTCTTAACAGTTTTTATATCGTACTGTTTTGCTGGGACTAAGAAAAAACCCTGCCAAAAGACATCTTTTTTACTCAAATAGCCTATTTATCAGAAGATTAAGGGATGAAAAATATTTCGCGAAAAAGTTACGTGGCCATAGTAATTACTTCCAATTCTGTATAGAATACTATACAGAATTGAGGTTCTGGTTAGGGATGTTATTGCAGGAATTTTATTTATCTGATGGATTTTTCTTTCGGTTTAACAGCATTTCTATGGTTTTTTCAAGCCTGCTGTTACGTGTTTTATCTTGTTTTGCCGTTAAAATCCAAAGCACATATTCCTTTTTATGAGAATAGGCCAGCGTGTTAAAGTAAGCGTAGGCTTCTGTATGTGCAGCCAGGTGTATTTGTAAATCATCAGGTAATTTCACCGTTTTGTTTACGGGGTCTATGTATTCGCCGAATTCATTGGTTTTGATGTGGTCATTTCGCATACCTGAGGGCTTTACTTCAGAAATAAATTTTAAGCGAAGCGCGGTCCAGGTTTCATTTACTGCTGCAGAAGCACAGGGCGTTAAACCAAAATTGCTCAGTTCTTCCCAGCTTTTCATCAGACCTAAGTCTGAAGATATTTTTGAACTCTTTTTAGGATAAAACACCCAGCATATCGTTTTGGCATTTACATACCTGATATTATTTTTAATCTGGGTATTTAACTGTGCTTTGCTGGTTGTGAACGTAATGAGTACATTGAAATCCACGGCATCCCGATATTGCATTATCATCTCAGCAGGAATATCTCCGAATATTGCGGGTGCGTTTTCTGGTGCATCGACTATTTTAACCTTAGCGTTCGGTTTGATCTGAAGTTTTTTTAAAAACAGATTTTCCATATCGAGGTATTTACAATCTCAATTTAGCAAAGAAATCCCAGAATACGATACCCGCCGAAATGACAATATTAAAAGAGTGTTTAGTGCCAAACTGGGGGATTTCGATACACTCATCAATTCTGGCCATTACCTCGTCACTAACACCATCTACTTCGTTGCCAAATATTAAAGCATATTTTTTATTGGGATCTGGATTGAAAGTGTTCAACATCGTGCTGTTTTCAGCCTGTTCTATGGCTACTATTTCGTAACCCAGTGTACGCAAGGCATCAACAGCTTGTGAGGTATTGGTATAATGAATCCAGTCTACAGATTGTGTAGCGCCCAGAGCAGTTTTTTCGATTTCACGGTGCGGAGGCTGGGCAGTAATGCCACAAAGAATTACTTTTTCGAGTGCAAAACCATCCGCTGTACGGAATATTGAACCCACATTGTGCATGCTACGCACATTATCTAAAACCACTACCACAGGTAACTTTTCCTGCGCTTTAAACGCTTCAATATCCGGACGGTTTAACTCGTCTAATTTTAATTTTTTCATGTTAAATTTGGTTGCACAGATGTATGGATTACACCGAAGGGTGTAAAATCTATGTTTTATAATTTAGCAGGCCCGCTACCAATTTCGCTGATGTAGATGGCCGCCGGGTAACCTATTTGGGCTACGTAATAATTGGTTAAATGTTTTGCAAAATCCTCTTCAAAGCCTTTTTCCAACAACGCAATCGCGCAGCCTCCAAATCCTGCTCCGGTCATTCTGGCCCCAATTACATGTGGATAGCTGCTGCAAAAATCTACCACGGTATCAAGTTCTTTTCCGCTTACTTCGTATAAGGTTCTGAGCGATTGATGCGATGCGTACATTAAGCGGCCAAATTCTTCGAGATTACCGCTATTTAATGCTTTTGCGGCTAAATGTACACGGTCATTTTCTTTAACCACGTGCGTAGCACGGTTTAAAATCAATTCATTTTTAATCAGATGACTGTGTAAGGACAGCTTTTCGGCGGTCAGTTCGCAAAGGTTATGCAGTGTAATTTCCGCATTTAAAAGTCTTAAAGCTTCCTGGCATTCGGCTACGCGCTCATTGTATTTCGAATCGGCAAGCTCGCGTGGTTTATTGGTGTTGATGATGGCCAGTACATAATTCCCCAGGTTAACATCAACCAGCTTATATTTTAAAGTTTCGCAATCTAAAACAATGGCTTTATTTTTTTCGCCAAAAGCTACTGCAAATTGGTCCATAATGCCAGAATTCAAACCGATGAAATCATTTTCCACCCTTTTGGCCATTTTTACCAGCTCGAGTTGCTGATAGCCCAGGTTAAAAAAGCTGTTTAGTGCATAAGCAGTGGCAATTTCTATCGAGGCTGAAGAGGAAAGACCGGAACCAATGGGGATATTGCCATAAAACAGGAAATCCAGTCCGCACATCTCTTTGCCATCTCTGATTAATTCGTTAATGATACCAATCGGATAGTTGGCCCACAAGCCACCATTTTTAGTATTCAGTTGGTTATCAACTTCAGTTTCAATGTCGAAATTGAGGCTTTTAAATCTGAATTTATTATCGTTATTTCTGGCAATGGCTACCCAGGTGCCTAAAGTAATGGCGCATGGCATAACCAAACCACCATTGTAATCGATATGCTCACCAATCAGATTAACCCGGCCGGGTGTAAAATAAACTGCATCGGCTTTTTTATGGTAATGCCCGGAGAATTTTTCCTCAAGATTAATGTTCATTTGACTAAAAATATTTATAAAAAGCGAGTAATAATGCTATGTTTGTTTAGGAAACAAAAGCCCTAAGTTACAATTTATGAGCGTTCAGCAAATACCCACCGGAAAAATTATTGATGGCGAAGAAGTTATCGCAATCGAACTAACCAATAGTAAAGGCACTTATGTTAAAATATTTAATTACGGTGCAATCATCAGCAAGTTTGTAGTTAAAAATGCAAATGGCGAAATGCAGGATATTGTATTGGGTTTCGATACTATTGACGGATACCTTGATCCGGCATATTTGGCGAATTATCCTTATTTTGGAGCTGTAGTTGGTCGTTATGCCAACCGCATAAAAAATGGCCGGTTTACCATAGATGGAATAACTCACCAATTGGCCCAAAATGCGGGTACCGATACGCTGCATGGAGGTATTACCGGTTTCGATAAAAAAGTTTGGGATGTGATTGATTGGGTAGACGGACCACAATCGGCAGTTACATTACAGTATGAAAGCCCTGATGGTGAAGAAAACTTTCCGGGAAACCTGATTGTTGATTTAACCTTCGAACTAACCGAAAACGATGAGTTGATTCTAAGCTTCGAAGCTGAGACAGATCAGGCTACTGCCATTAACTTAACCCACCACGGTTATTTTAATTTAGCACCAAAAGGAGGAAACATTAAAAACCATAAATTACAAATTTTTGCAAGTCATTATCTAGAACAAGATGACAATTATTCGGTAACAGGTAAACTGATCCCTGTCAAAGATACTGCACATGATTTTACGCAGTTAAAGGAAATTGGCCGCGACTGGAATCAAGATGAAGGATACGATCAGACTTTTGTGCTCGATAAAATCTATGGCGATTTATCGCTTGCAACTAAAACAATTGAAGCTGAAAGCGGTTTAACCTTAAGTGTTTATACTACAGAGCCGGTAGCACATCTTTATACGGCCAAATATTTAGATGTGAAAAATGGAAAAGACGGACGTGATTATGAAAGCTACAGTGCTTTTTGTGTAGAAACACAACACCATCCGAATGGAATTAATATTCCGGAATTTCCAAGTACGGTGCTAAGGCCAGAGGATTTATATACACAAACTACAGTTTACAAGATTTCATTAAACAGATAAATATGTTTACCATTTCGAATATCCAGCTAGCAGCTGCAAAGATTAAAACCGGAGCAGATTTTCCACAGTTTATTAAAGAAATTAAGGCTATGGGGGTTAAACGAAATGATGTATATGTAAACAATGGCTTATCTATTTACTTTGATGATGAAGATAATGCACAGCAGGAGAGTCCGGAGGATTATCCTGCTTTAATTATTAACGAAGAATCTTCGGCTGAAAAGCTGGAGCATGCTTTGAAAATACATCAGCAAGGCGAAAGTGATTTTATTACTTTCTGTAAACAAGCCGCCGATGCAGGGGTGGAAAAGTGGATTATTGATACCGAAGAAATGACCTGTACCTACTTAGATAGCGCCGGGAATGAACTGGTGAAAGAGGAGATACCTAAAGTTTAAGCCTTTGTTTGCCCGAATGAATGGATATTAAGTGCTTGAGTTTACGCTGTATTTGAGCATTTAGGTCACAATTCAAAAATTAGATTCGCTCTAACACCATTTTTATAGCGTCTGCAACAATTTTATCGGGGTTGCTACTGAATTCGAATTTTACCCTGCTAGCTAAAATAGCATTTACCGAAAGTGCTTTGTGACCTAAGACCTTAGCTAAAGCGTAAATGCCTGCAGTTTCCATTTCTAAGTTGGTAATGCGGTACTGGTTGCTGCTAAAGCTATTGATTAGGTTTATGAAATCAGGTATTGCATTCTTGGCACGTACAATTCTGCCTTGCGGTGCATAAAAGCCAGGTGCAGTGATGGTAATGCCATGGTGCATATTTTTGCCAATGGTATTGAGTAGATTATCATTGGCGGCTGTTAAATAAGGATTTATATTTTTTAGATGACCAAAATGTGCTTTTAAATCATCCATTAAGCTACGTTCGTCGCCGGTTAATTCATGATAGTAATAATTCATGAGTGCATCCATTCCCAAGCCATATGATGAAGCCAGAATTGTTCCCATGGGGATATCGGGTTGAACGGTGCCCGAAGTGCCCACACGAATTACATTTAAAGAAGTAAGGTGCTTTTTAACCTCCCGGGTTTCGAAATCAATGTTTACCAGGGCATCGAGTTCGTTAAAAACAATATCAATATTATCGGTACCAATACCAGTCGAAAGTACAGTAATGCGTTTTTTGCCCACGTAGCCCGTATGTGTTATAAATTCGCGCTTACCTTTTTTTAACTCAATTTTATCGAAGTACTTGCTTACTTCACCAACCCGGTCCGGGTCGCCAACCGTAATAACATGATCGGCGATATCACCAGGCAATAAATTTAAGTGGTAAATGCTGCCATCAGGATTGATAATTAAATCGCTTTTAGCTATTTTCATTTGTTTATTTGGTTTTTATGACCTTAAGGTGTAATTGTTGTTATGACTTATATGGTTAAAGATTGCACGTTGCATCACCGCTTTCCTAAATGGTTTGAAGGTATTTTAATTTAATACCTGTTATTTTATCAAATTTGCCCAGAACCTGGTTCAGTTGATTTTTTCTGATTTCGAACTTCAACACGCATTGGGTGTCGAATTGTTGTGCCAAAACTTCAATATTTTCTTCCTTTACCAGTTTCATTACATCGTTCATTTGAAGATAGTCAAAATAAACTTCATAAACATCATTTACAGTTTTGCTGATAATTGTTGCTGCTTTAATAGCTTCAATACTAGCGTTTTTATATGCGTTAATTAAACCTGGCACTCCCAATAAGGTGCCGCCAAAATAACGCACTATGACAATTAAAATATTGGTGATGTCTTCTGATAATAGACAATTTAAAATTGGTCGGCCAGCAGTACCTGAAGGTTCGCCATCATCATTCACCCTAAAAACAGACCTGTTAGGCGTTAACCGGTAAGCATAACAAAAATGATTGGCCTTAACGTGCGCTGCACGTAGGCCGGCAATAAATGGTTTCACTTCTTCCTCACTTTTTATGGGGTAGGCAAAAGCCAAAAATTTACTGCCTTTATCTCGAAATATACCTTCTGAAGCAATTTCGATTGTTTTATAAGCATCATCGAACAGCATTTTGCGATAGTGTAATGCAAACAACCGCGGCGATTGCCAGGATTATTCCAACGTAATTTATTTTTGTTAATTTTTCTTTAAACACCAGAACGCCTATTAAAGTGCCTACAATAATGACCCCCAGATTCATTGCAGCAAACACAATAGAAGGGTTTTGTGAGAGGGCTTGATGTGCTTTGAGGTAAAAAAGGATGTTGCCGAAATTAAAGAAACCTAAAATCAATCCACAGGCCAGATTGACCAGTTGAAGCTTTATCTTTCCTGAAATCGTCATTACAGTAACAATAATCAGCGATACCACAAAAGCCATACAGAAAACAGTAAAAAGTGAGGTGGTATAAGGCAATGCCTTGTACAAAGCAATTTGCTTAAAAAGTACATCAATTGTTCCAAAACCAATAAATACCATTACCGGGTAGATCAGATTCCCGGCTTTTTGTTCCGGATTACTTTTGCGCAAAAATGTAAAGATAATGGCTATAAAACCGATGACCAGGCCTGCTACTTTTAAATCGTTAAAATTTTCTTTAAAAATAAAATAAGCTGCGAGTATGGGAATAAATAACGATAAACGCTGAGCGATATCGGTTTTAACAATACCCAGGCTTTTAACAGAAGCAGCCAGAAACAGAAATATAGTGGGTAAGAATATTGCCAGAGCAGTGTAGATAGGCCATGGAGCCGTGTTGCTCAGTAATTTGATGTCAGGTTTGAAAAAGAAAAAGCAAAGCAGTAAGGCGGCAAAATAATTTACGGTAACGGCTTGTATGATGCTGATTTGGTACCTTTTAGCCAGCTTTAATAGTATAGCTACAGTAACACTACAGCAAATGCTTAAAATAATGTATATCATTTATTTAGGTCGTTTATATAGATAGAAAGTTTATCGTTTCCAACTGGAATCTGCTCCTTCAGATTGCCATTGATTTCTGGTGATGCAATGCCTTCATTCCAGCTTGTTGAAGAAGTAAAAATGCGGGCTTCATCCCAGAGACCAGTGTCTAAAAATTGTTTTAAAATGTTTGCCCCACCTTCAATAATTACCGATTGGATATCCATTAGATAAAGCTGAAAGGCAATCTTTTGAGGCAAATAGAACTGCATGTCTTCCATTTGGACATAGTGAATATTGCCAATTACATCGGTTTTAACCTCATTAAAAATAATGGTTTTGGCTTCTTCATTATAAAGGTGATTGGATTGAGGCACCTGCAGATTTTTATCAATAAGCAGGCGTATAGGATTCTTACCCGGCCATTCGCGCGCTGTTAACCGCGGATTATCGATAATAGCAGTTTGTTTGCCAATCAGGGTAGCGTCTTCTTCGGTGCGCCATTGGTGTGCCAAACGTTTGGCCAAACCACCACTAATCCATTTTTGGTGACCCTCGGTTGATGCGAAATAACCATTGGCTGTCTCTGCCCATTTTAAGATAATAAAAGGCCTTTGTTGTTTTATGCGGGTAAAAAACCTCCTGTTTAAATAGCAGCATTCGGCATCGGCAATACCGCTTACCACCTCTATTCCAGCGTTTTTAAGTTTTTCTATACCTTTGCCATCCACGCCAGAAAAAGGGTCACGATTTCCGATTACTACTTTTTTAAGCTGATGTTTGACCAATAAATCGGCACAAGGAGGTGTTTTACCAAAGTGTGCGCAAGGCTCTAAATTTACATAAGCGGTAGCCTCTCTTAATAAACTTTCTGCCTGCTCTCCGTATTTTTCGAAAACCGCTTTTACTGCATTGGGTTCGGCATGAGCCTGGCCATATTGTTGGTGATAGCCTTCGCCAATAATTAGGTTGTTGGCAACAATTACGCAACCAACCATGGGGTTTGGGCTAACCTGGCCACTACCCAAAGCAGCCAATTCCAGACAGCGTTTTATGTAAAATTCGTCGCTCATGATGGCAAAAGTAGTAAAAAAATGAGTCACGGGATGGGTAAACAGAATTGATATCATCCTAAATAAGTAATTTTGCTGCCATTAAAATTCAGCAGGAAGTGCAGTCACAAACAATGTTTGTCGATGAATGTAGCTGTTAAAACAAATTTGGTTAATGAAAATCGGAGAATTAGAATCACTTTATCAGTTAGAACTCGGGGCTTTGTATGATGGTGAAGAAGCGAAAGCTTTGTTTAGCCTTGCGGCAGAGCATGTTTTAGCCTTGTCGCAAACCCGTTTACGGATGGCGCGTGATACCGATATCACATTTATTCATGAGCAGAAATTGTTGAGTGTGCTTAGCGAATTGCAGATTGGAAAGCCCGTGCAGTATGTTTTAGGCAAAGCGCATTTTTACGGACTGGTATTTAAGGTTAATGAACATGTGCTCATTCCGAGACCTGAAACAGAGGAACTGGTAGATTGGATTATAACGGATAATAATTCGAAGCTTACAGCCGGCAACCTAAAGATTTTAGATATTGGAACAGGTTCAGGTTGTATTCCTGTTACGCTTAAAAAACATTTGTCACAAGCACAAGTTTCAACTTTAGACGTTTCGGCTGAAGCTATATCTGTTGCCACACAAAATGCGATACAAATTGGTGTTGAAGTGAGTTTTATAGAAGCTGATATATTAAATTTTGATAGTGAATTAAAATTTGATGTAATCGTTAGTAATCCGCCATATATCAGGTTGTTAGAGAAAGAAGAAATGCATGAAAATGTTTTAGCAAATGAACCACATCTGGCGCTTTTTGTAAGTGATGAAGATCCGTTGATTTTCTACAAAGCCATAGCCGGTTTCGCACAAAGCAATCTCAATCCGAATGGAAAACTGTATTTGGAGATAAATGAATATCTTGGTAAAGAAACAATTGATATTTTGTCTTCCAAAGGGTTTATAGATATAGAGTTAAGAAAAGATATGCAAGGAAAGGATAGGATGGTTAGGTGCGGTTTAAGTAATTAAGACCTGGGATGAAATTGTGTAATTACTTCCCTTAAATAATCGCGGTCAATATGTGTGTAAATCTCAGTGGTAGTAATACTTGAGTGCCCGAGCATTTCCTGTACCGCACGCAAATCAGCACCACCTTCAATTAAATGTGTGGCAAAAGAATGTCTTAAAGTATGCGGACTAATGGTTTTCTTTAATCCGGTGCCTACAGCCAGGCTTTTGATTAAATTAAATATCGATACCCTGGAAAGCCTGGCGCCAAAACGGTTTAAAAAGATAAAGTCTTCATGGCCTTTTTTAATATTAGCATGCACCCTGACTTCATTAATATAAATTTCCATCAGCTTTAATGCTTCACTGCCAATCGGGATTAAACGTTCTTTATTGCCCTTGCCAATCACTTTTATGAATTCGATTTGCGGGAAAATATTGGATATTTTTAAATCTGTTAACTCACTAACTCTAAGTCCACACCCATATAATACTTCAATTATTGCTTTATTACGCATGCCTTCAGGTTTAGAGACATCAATAGCAGCAATTAAAGCATTAATTTCGTAGATATTCAAGGTGTCGGGCAGTTTTCGGCTAAGTTTAGGCGCTTCAATTAATGCTGTTGGATCTGTGGTAATTACTTCTTCCAGCATTAAATACGAAAAAAAAGCTTTTAAGCCTGATATTACTCTCGCTTGTGTACTGGCCTGCATACCAAGCTCATTTAACCAGGAAATGAAAGATTTAATATCGGTTGTATGGATATCAGTAAGCTGTGGCACTTCATTTAACGACTGATAGTATTGAACCAGTTTTTCAATATCGCCCAGATAGGCATCAACTGAATGTGCGGCCAACGATCGCTCGAGCTTTAAATACGATTTAAAACCTTTAATATATGATTGCCAAAGCATGTTTTTATTTGAGATTTTTTATAACATTGCAACGTTACAACATTTAATGTTACAACAGATCATGAAATCATCACGATTTTTCAAAATTAAATACGATTATGGAAATCATGATAGCATCGTCATCTATAAAAATAATACGATAAACACATGAAAATACAAATTATTAATGGCCCTAATTTAAATCTTTTAGGCGTACGCGAACCTTCTATTTACGGCAATACCAGCATTGAAGATTACATTAAAGAACTGAAAGCAACCTATCCGGCTATTGAAATCGATTACTTCCAAAGTAATGTAGAAGGCGAGCTGATTAATAAATTGCATGAAATTGGTTTTAGTTATGATGGTATTATCTTAAATGCGGGCGGCTATACGCACACATCAGTAGCGATTGCAGATGCTATTGCAGCGATTAAAACGCCGGTTGTGGAGGTACACATTTCAAATATTTATGCCAGAGAAGAATACCGTCACGTATCTTTAACTGGCAAGAACTGCCAAGGCGTATTAACTGGTTTTGGGATGAAAGGGTATCGCCTCGCATTGGAAAGTCTTCTAAGTTAATCTGAAAAAATATGTTTAAACAGCTAATATTAACCGCTCTACTCTCTACTGGCCTGTTTGCACAGGCTCAGGAAACTACAACTCAAAAGACCATCCTTAACGAACAATCGGTTATCAGGGGCGAAGATGGGATGGTTTATCCTTACCATACCTGGAAAAAGCTGATGCAATCGGGTAAATATGGGATAAAAGACAGAAAAACCTTTACCGATAGTGGCCAAAAGGAATACCTGATTTATGAACGCTCTGCCGATGAGAAAGCGGCGTATCTAAATAAAATGCCTAGGCCGCGTGAAAGCGAATCTTTTAAGGAAGGTGAGTTATTTAATGGTTTTAAGGCTAGTGACATAGAAGGTAACAGGTACAATCTGAAAGAAAGCACCGGAAAAGTGTATGTAATCAATTTTTGGTTCATCAATTGCCCGCCATGTAAAGCCGAAATTCCACATCTGAACGAAGTTGTAGCTAAATATAAAGACAACAAAGATGTGGTTTTCCTGGCTATTGCCCTGGATGAAAAGTATGACCTTAAGCCTTTCTTAAAAACAATGCCTTTTGATTATCACATTATCAGTGGCGGACGTTCCATTGCCAGTAAATATGGCGTAAAAGGTTATCCGACACATGTGGTCATTGATAAAAAAGGCTACATTAAATTCAGTACACTGGGCTTAGGATCAAATACCGTAAACTGGGTTGAAAAATCGATTGAAGAATCATTAAAATAATTTATATTTATAACAGGGCTTTTTGCTGCGGAGACAGGGATAGCACGGAAAAATATTGGCCATAAAATATTTCTCATCACTTGCAGGCATAATCCTGACCTGGGGCTTGATCTTCCGTGTATTCGGTGCTTCCGTGGCTATTTTTGTTGGGCTGTGGCACTGCAGGCAAATTTATCCCAAATCCGAAAAATGCTTTATTTTTTTAATGAAAAATGCCCAAACTACGCTATTGTTAAAAACCCCCCTGTGGTTGGCATAAGGTTTTTGGAAATCCCTCCGTTTTTTATTTGTCTTAATAAGCGATTTTAAGAAATGCCAGTGCCCTCTGCTCACCGCCATGGTAAACTTGGGTTTTCCACTCAGTAAAAAGTGCCACCAGGCTATAAAATCAATACAAATTCTAATAAAAATCCGAAAAACAGCATCACCTGCAGGCAGATTTTTTTGCATAATAATCAGGTTATTCCTAAAATTAAGATAGGTCTTAAACGGATTTTCGGTTTGTAAGGTTCCGCCACCAACATGGTACACTTCGGTATCAGGGCAGTACATGATTTTATAATTCAGGTTTTTTAAGCGCCAGCAAAGGTCAATTTCTTCCATATGTGCAAAAAGGTCGGCATCCAGTCCGCCAGCCTCTTTCCAGCACTTGCTTTTAATGAAAAAAGCAGCGCCACTGGCCCAGAAAATTTCTTTTGTATCGTTGTACTGGCCTTTATCCTGCTCATAAACATTAAATAATCTTCCCCTGCAAAACGGAAAAGCATAAATATCAAGATAACCGCCGGCAGCACCAGCATATTCGAACTGGTTTTTATCGTTATACCATTTAATTTTAGGTTGTGCAGCAGCAATTGTTGTATCACTTTCCATTAAATCAATAACCGGTTGTATCCAGTTGGGTGTGACCTCTACATCTGAATTGAGCAAAATAAAATAATCGGCATCAACACGTTCCAGTACCTTATTATAGCCACCGGCAAAGCCATAATTAACTTCGTTACGGATAATTTTAACGCTGGGGAATTTTTCCTGCACAAATGCAACAGAATCATCTGTTGAGGCATTATCACCTACAATAATTTGCAGGTTATCATACTTACTCTGCAAAATTCCGGGTAAAAATTGTTCTAAATATGCTTTTCCATTCCAGTTTAAAATTACAACGGCTACTGAAGGATTCATTCTTTTTATTTCGGGTTAAATTTCCGGGCTTATGGCCGCTAGGCCAAATCATCTGTCTGTTTATATTGAAATTTAAAAATATGGGCGACTGCTGTACTTTTTTTCTTATGCTATGACATAAGAAAGCAGATAATGTAGTAATCTTGCAAAAAAACAGCAAGAGGCCGATTGCTGCAACCGGTTATAAAAAATACACCAGGGTGCGAATTTCCTCTTTAAATCATTATTTTTAAACGTTTCGGCTACAAACATAAATTTTCAAATGCAGAATACAGCTATACTTCCATTATTTTATCTTCCACCTGTTGGTTATTTTAGCCTGCTGCAAAAGCTGGGGACAGATTTTTTAGTTGAAAAACACGAACATTTAACCAAACAAACCTACCGCAACCGGGCCAGTATTTATTCGCCAAATGGAAAGCTTGATCTTACCGTGCCCGTAGTGAAAGGCTCAAAAACACACACCAAAATGAAAGATGTACGCATTAGCTACGACTTTAAATGGCAGCGTTTACATTGGCTTAGTTTAGAGGGGTGTTACAGGAGCTCCGCTTATTTTGAATATTATGAAGATGAGCTTTCCCGTTTTTATCATGAAAAATTTGAGTTTTTGTTCGATTATAATCTTGAATTGGTAGAATGGCTGAATAAAAAACTCAAATTGCCTGTTGCAATGAATACTACCGCCGAATATAATGATACAGTACCTCCAGAGCTAGATTTTAGAGGTATGATGAGTCCTAAAAAGGAAGAAGATATTGTAAATAATAAGCCGTATTATCAGGTTTTTGAAGACAGACATCAATTTTTACCCAACTTAAGCATCGTTGATTTGTTATTTAATCAAGGGCCGCAGGCCAGGTTATTTTTATAATTATGAGTAAAAACAAACCACGTAACAGACATAAGCACTACAAAGTGCCGGCACCAGGCACCAGTCCGGGGTTATATGCCATTGATGAAGATGCTTTAAAGCCGGTTATTGTATTGCATACCTATAATGAGAAAAGTTATAAGAAGGTAGAACTGGATAATATCAACAATATTGATAAACTGATTGAAAGCAAGGATTTTAATTACTGGTTTGACATTAAGGGGCTGGGTGATCCCAGTATGTTCGAAACTTTATATTCTAAATATGACATCAGCCGGCTGGTTTTAGAAGATATTACCAGTTCTTACCAGCGTCCCAAACTAGACGAATACGATAACGATAAGTATATTTTTTCGGTAAGCAGGCATCTTTATTTAAATGATGAAGGTGTTTTAAATAACGATCAGATCTCTTTTATTCTTTCTGAACGTACTTTAATTACTTTCCAGGAAACGTATGCCGATTGTTTTGAACCTGTACGCAAACGTTTGGAGGTAGGTAAAGGAAATATCAGGATAGGTGGCAGCAGTTATCTGATGTATGCCATTATGGATGTGATTGTAGATAATTATTTTGCGCTTTTAAACTTTTGGGGCGAGGAACTGGATGCAATTGAAGACCGCCTGTTCGATAATCCGGATCGGCGGATTATGTACGATACCCAGGGTATTAAACGTTCGCTGATTACCATCAGGAAGGTAGCATGGCCGGAGCGTGATAAACTGAACGACATTATCAGGACAGATAGTCCGCTGATTTCTGATCTGACCAAAACCTATATGAAAGATGCTTATGACCATTGCATCCAGATTATTGATTTCATCGAATCGTTAAAGGAAATTGCTTCTGCTAATATTGATATGAACTTGTCGATTATCAGTAACCGGATGAACGAAATTATGAAGGTACTGACAATCATTTCCTCTATCTTTATTCCGTTAACCTTTATTGCAGGAATTTATGGGATGAACTTTAGCCGCGAAGATCCGGTTACAGGAAAGGTAATGCCCGATAATATGCCTGAGCTGTACAGTCCGCATGGCTACACCTGGACCTGGATTGTGATGCTGGTAATAGCCCTATTACAGGTGGTTTATTTTTGGCGCAAGGGCTGGTTTAAATAATCATTGATGTTTTTAACAATGATTACAGTAATCAAAATAACTATTTGCTGATTTTTGAAGCTTTAATTTCCAAAAAGCTGGATAAATCATTAAATTAATTGAGTGTAGTCGAGCCCTAATTATTGAAAATAACCTTTACTTTTGAAACATCCAGCTGAAGAGATAAATGCAGTCATTCGAAATAGATAAAAGCGACGTACTGAAGGTTAAAAATGCAATTTTAGCCGGTGATGAGGTTTTGATGGAGGTTTTGGCAGAATACCATGCCTCAGAAATTGCCATTTTATTTGAGCGTTTAGATAAGTCTGAACAGCAGCATATTATCAATTTACTGCCGGCCGAAACTGCATCCGAAATTATTTCGGAGATGGATGAAGAATCCCATCCTGAAGAGCTGCTTTTTCAATTGCACCCCGATAAACGTACCGAGATTGTTGAGGAGCTGGATTATGACGATGCGACCGACATTATTTCACAACTCGAAGACCACGAGCAGAAAGAAATTCTCGAAGACCTCGAAGATGACCATGCTTCCGAAATCAGGAACCTGTTAACCTACGATGAGAAAACAGCTGGTGGACTGATGAACACAGAATTGATCTGTGTAAACATTAACCTCACCAAGAAAGATGCCATCGATGAAATTATCCGCCAGAGCGAAGAAATGGAAGAATTTTATACCATTTACGTCGTGGATGATGAAGAGATTTTTAAAGGTATTGTATCGCTGAAAGATATTATCAAAGCCAAGCATAACGCCAAAATAACCGAGCTGGTAAAGATTGATGCTGTTTATGTACACCCTGATACGGACCAGGAAGAAGTAGCAAATTTAATTTCGCAATATAATTTAACCAGTATCCCGGTAATAGACGGGCACCAGAAATTATTGGGAAGGGTAACTTTCGATGACGTAATCGATGTAATGGAAGCCGAGAGTACTGAGGATATCCTGAAAATTTCGGGGGTATCAGAAGACGAGGAGTTGAGCGGTAACTGGGTTGAGGCTGTAAAGTCGCGTTTGCCCTGGCTGATCATCAATTTGGGTACGGCCTTTTTAGCCTCATCGGTAGTGCGGTATTTTGATCCGACTATCAAATTAATTCCATCGTTAGCAGCCTATATGACAATTATTGCAGGAATGGGTGGAAATGCGGCTACGCAGGCACTGGCGGTAACTGTCAGGCGTATTTCACTTTACGATTTGACCGATAAGCAAGCTTACCGGACCGTTTTGAAGGAATTTACTGTGGGTTTGATCAATGGGGCGGCAAACGGTTTAATCGTATTTATTTTTGCCTTCTTTTTTGATGGAAATCCGATGCTGGGCCTGGTTATCTTCCTGGCAATGACTGGCAACCTGATTATTGCGGGTATTACAGGGGCAGGTATTCCACTAATTTTAAAAAGGGTAGGCATCGATCCTGCCATTGCATCATCTATAATTATTACTACTTTTACCGATGTTTTTGGCTTCCTGCTAATTTTAGGTTTAGCCAGCAAACTTTTATTATAGCTTAAACAAATCCTGATCCGAATGCAAACGACAAGACACGATTGGACAAAAGAAGAAATATACGAAATTTATAATAGACCATTTTTAGATCTGGTTTACGAAGCAGCGAGCATACACAGAGCAAATAAAGATTACAATGAGGTTCAGGTAAGCTCATTGATTTCGATTAAAACCGGTGGTTGCAAAGAGGACTGTTCTTATTGCCCGCAGGCCGCGCGTTACCATACTGATGTAGAAGTACAGCCTATGATGCAGGTTAGCCAGGTAGTGAGTGCTGCGGTTAAAGCAAAAGAGGGTGGTGCATCTCGTTTATGTATGGGTGCAGCGTGGCGTGAGGTACGTGATAACCGTGATTTTGACCGGGTGATTGAAATGGTAAAAGCCGTGAACGATATGGATATGGAAGTTTGCTGTACACTGGGTATGCTTACTGAAGATCAGGCACAACGTCTGGCTGATGCCGGTTTATATGCTTATAATCATAATCTGGATACTTCTGAAGATGATTATAAACGCATTATCTCTACCAGAACTTATGACGACCGTTTAAATACCATTAACAATGTGCGTAAAGCTAAATTAACTGTTTGTAGCGGTGGTATTATTGGTTTAGGCGAAACGGTTGAAGACCGGGTTTCGATGCTGCAGACCTTATCTAACATGGAAACACATCCGGAGTCAGTTCCCGTTAATGCTTTAGTACCCGTTAAAGGAACGCCTTTAGAAAACCAGCCGCGCGTACCTATCTGGGATATGGTAAGGATGATTGCTACAGCGCGTATTGTAATGCCGAATTCAGTAGTGCGTTTATCCGCTGGTAGAAATGAAATGAGCACTTTAGAACAGGCTTTTTGTTTTATGGCAGGTGCAAGTTCTATCTTTGCCGGCGATAAGTTGTTAACCACGCCAAATCCAGCTTTTGTGGATGATATGGCCATGTTTGAGTTACTGGGACTAAAAACCCGTGATGCGTTTAAAAATGGCCGTCCAGCCAATACTTTAGTTAAAGAAGAAGCAATATAATTTAGCTGGTAACAGCTGACCACATAAAAAAGGTCCCGATCAAAAATCGGGACCTTTTTATGTTTAAACGTAATCGTTGAGGATTGCTTAGTGCAAAATTTAAAGTGACGCACTAATAAAGAAATTATTATTTCCAATTTAGTCGGGAATCCTAAAGTTAAGATTCCCTCGTGCACAGGAATGACGGCTGTGCTAAAGAAGAGGCATTGATAGTCTGTTAAAGAATCTAAACCGCAGTAACCCTAACTTCTATGTTTCCTCTGGTGGCTTTAGAATAGGGGCAGGTTCGATGTGCCTTTTCTGCTAATGACTGCGCCTCAGCCTGCGAAATTCCCGGTATATGAACATCCAGATCTGCCGAGAGTACAAATGCGTTTCCGTCTTTATTAAATGATATCAATACTTTAACATTGGCTTCGCTCACATCCACACCCTCGCGTTCGGCAACCGAACCCAAAGCACCCAGATAACACGGACCCCATGCTGCTGCAAATAATTCTTCCGGATTGGTTGCACCCCCTTGTCCGCCTAATTCTTTGGGTTTTCTTAAATCAAAGTCCAGTATTCCATCTGCCGATTTAATATGGCCATCCCTTCCTCCTGTAGCTGTAACTTCAGCTGTATATAATTTTTCCATCATGTTCTGTTAATTAATTAATATATAACAAAGCATTTGCATTGTTTGTTTTTATGCTCTGTCTATGTAGTTAGTACTTATTTATTGGTAAATAATAATCTTTGCCAAATATTTTATGGGGATTCATGTAAAAAAATGAATCATTAAAGTCAAATTTCCTGAGTAAAGTCTGTTTTTAATAAAGCCTGATCAGGAGATAGAGCTCCTTTTTGAATATTTAAGTCGACTTATAATCAGGTTGTTGTGGTGTGGTTAGTGATTTTTTTATGATTGACCCGGGAGACGACAAATTTTAATCATTTCGGGTTTCGTGTAAAAAACAATGACTTTATACTGACATGATATTTATGGATATACTAAAACAATATTTTTACAGGGTAACTATTTAAAATCGTCCCCAGTTTGATTTATAGGTTGTTTTTGATGATGCTCATAACAAGTTTTGTTATGCCATCCGGATCTTATGCTCAATCCTGCCCGGAGAATATCGGTTTTGAAAATGGAAATTTTCAGAACTGGAAGATATTTACAGGCCTGGTAAGCATTGAGAACAACCAGGCTTCTTTTACCTTAAATGAATTGGCTAAGCCTGCAACCGGAAGACATACCATTATCAGTAAAAAAGAACTTGTGGATGCTTACGGAGGCTTTAGTCTGATTCCGCCAACAGGTGGTAATTTTGTAGCCAAAATAGGCGATAATGGAACGGGAAGCCAGGTAGATGGTATTTCCTACCTGATGACAGTACCTGTTGACCGGCCTGATTTTACTTTGACCTATCAGTATGCGGTGGTTTTGGAGGATCCTGATCATGAGCCTTATGAGCAACCACGTTTTATTGCCCGGGTAAAAGACGTAGAAAAAAACGAATACATTCCTTGCGCATCTTTTGAGTACGTTGCTACTTCATCATTACCGGGCTTTAAAAAATCGGCTGAATACGAAGGTGTAATTTACAAAGACTGGTCGTCTGCTACCATTAATTTATCCGGTTATCAGGGTAAGCAAATACTAATAGAATTTATCAGTACTGATTGTGCAAGGGGAGGTCATTTTGGTTATGCTTATGTAGATATAAATGATGTTTGCGGTGGCCCGATAGCAGGCAGTACCTACTGTAAAAGTGCTGATGCCTTAAATATGTCGGGACCAAGCGGTTTTCAGGATTACAGCTGGTATAATGCCGATCGATCAGTTAAATATGGCACAGGGCAATCTATAAGCATTAAACCTAAACCGGCAGATGGATCGAAAATTATTTTGGATGTGGTTCCTTATCCAGGTTTTGGTTGTCCGAATACTATTAGTACCACAATAAAAGGTGTTGATTATGAATTAAAGGTTTTAAATAAAGATGTGGTTTGCCAGAACAGCGAAATAAATCTGCTCAGCGAGAAGTACGTCTTAAACAAATCAGCCGATTTTACTTATAAGGTTTATGAGGATAAAGATCTGACTAAGCAGATTGGGGAGAACGTTAAAATAACTGGGGAAAAAACCTTTTATATTAAAGCAACTAACAATAATGGCTGTGAAAGCATTGTACCAATCAATATTACAGTATATAAAGTGGCCAATATTACTGTAAATAAGCCAGCTTCGGTATGCTTTTCAGAAAGTGTTGATATTACCCGTGATGAATTGTGCTTAGGCGAAATGACTGGTATTATCAAAACCTATTATTCAGATGAGGCGGCAACACTGGTTTTGACCGATCCACAGCATATTAAAGTTTCTGGCAGGTATTTTATTAAATTTGTAAACGAATTTGGTTGCAGCAAGGTCGTTCCTGTAGAGGTAACGATTCAAGAGAAGCCGGTGCTTAAAATTACCAATCCAAAACCCGTTTGCCTGGGCAATCAGGTAGATCTTACTACTTTGAGTAACTTTGCGGGCAGCGACGTCAATTTCAGGTACAGCTTTTATGAGGATGAAACGCTAACCAGTGCTTTAAACGATCCTTTGCACGTCAATAAATCTGGAATTTATTATGTAAAGGCGGTTAACGAAGCGGGTTGCACAGTTAGCGATAAGATAGTGGTAACCATAAGTAATCCTCCCGTTTTTACAGTTAACCAACCTGCTATTGCGTGTTATCCTGATAAGATGGATTTAACCAATCCGTCACTGTATAATGAAGCCAATGGGCATTTTACCTATACCTTCTTTAATGATGAAGCCTTAACCATTCCGCTTGCTTCCCCTAAAGCAATTGTAAAACCCGGAACTTATTACGCAAAAGCGACTAACGAGAGTGGTTGTTTTAGTGTAGCCAAAATTGTAGTAAATTATAATGAGCCACCAAAACTTATTCTAAATACGCCAAAGACCATTTTTGACAATGAATTTATCGACTTAACTGCACCCGAAATTATACAAGGGAGCAGTTCATTTGTAAAAGCTACTTATTTTGAAGATCAGGATTTGAAACGCCCGTTGCAAAATCCGACAAAGATAAACAGGGCAGGAGTTTATTATGTAGCCATACAAGGTACAAATGGCTGTATTAGCAGCGCCCCAGTTACTTTAACTGTTTTGCCACAGCCTAAAATTATTGTACCAACTGCTTTTACACCTCAAAAAGAAACGAATAACCGGTTGTATCCTTTCCTGGTGAATGTTAAGCAGCTAACCAGTTTCAGGATTTACAATAAGTGGGGCATTTTAGTTTACGAAAGTGCTGCGCTCGCTAATGGCGGCTGGGATGGTCAGTTTAAGAGCAAAATGCAACCACTGGAAACATTTTCATGGTTTGCAGAGGGTATTGATCTGTTAGGAGGAAAAATTCAATCTACAGGAAAAACTATTCTGATATTATGATGTACAAAGCGCTGATAATTATCATTTCGTGTTTAGCTACTGTATGTTGTTCGGCACAAGACCCTAAATTTTCGCAGTATTTTGCTGCACCACTTTCACTGAACCCGGCTTTTACAGGTTTTTTTGATGGCGATTATAGGATTGCTGTTAATACCCGGCAACAATGGGGCAATCTCGGCGATCCTTATAATACTTACAGTGTTTCTGGCGACATAAAACTGCTTGAGGATGAAAATTTTACGAACAACTATTTCAGTATCGGTCTAAGTGGTTTATTTGATGAGTCGTTAAATAAAGCTTTAAAATCGCAGTATATCAGTGCAAGTATTTCTTATTATCAGTATTTTGATGAAGAACATCGCTTTAAATTCGGATTGGCACCGCAAATTGCTTATGTATCTAAATATCTCGATTACAATAAGCTTACTTTTGCTTCACAGTATAATGGAGGTGGTTTTGATACTTCGATGCCTAATTATCTCGATTTAAAAAATGATAAAACAGCTTATTTTGATGTAAATATCGGAGTGAATTTTTCGGCTAATTTCGATAGGTTAAGTATTGCCGGGGGGTATGCACAATATCATTTAACAAGGCCAAAGGATGCCCTCCTCAATAGCAGCCGCGAACTTGTGGCTGCCCGTCGTACTGTTAATATGGGCATGGTTTACCTGCTTAACGATTATGCCGACTTAAACGTTACGGGGCTTTACAATGTGCAGAATAAAAATAAAGATGCCATATTGGGGGCTGTACTGGGGCTAAAACCTGGTGAGGAAACCAAAGTAAAACTCAACCTGGGACTTTGGTATAAATTTAACGAAGCTTCTTTTTTTCCTTATGTGGGTGCGGCAGTTGGCAATATTAGTGCAGGTATAAATTATACAGTGTATGGTAATAAATTATTAAATGCCACACCGCGCACTTACGAATTATCTTTTATATATCGGCATAACAACTTTAAAGGGTTTAAAGTGCCTTGTCCCAGATTTTAATAGATGAAAACCTTTATATGTTTATTGTTTTGCTTTGTGCTGGTTAATACTGCTTATAGTCAGAAAAAGAATATCGATTACCAGTATTTCCGTGAGGGTAACACCTATTACGCTTTTAGTCTTTTCAGTGATGCCACAAAAGCACCGGGAGACTTGATGCTTGATTTTATCACCAAATCTAAATTGAATAAGATTGAAAAAATATCGGTTATAGCAGGTGGAGTTGAGGTTAAGCTTAAATTTAGCGTGCGTGATGATTCGGTTCAATCAGATAACCCGGAGCAGAAGTTCTATCCCGTTATTTTTAGTGCCAGCGATATTAGCACTAAAAAGCTCAGTTGCGACGGGCAGATTATCTTTAAGCTCAATACTGGAGCATCGTATACCTTACCATTTAATGCCTGTCTGATTAAATAAAAAACTAGAGCTTAATCTTAACCGAGAGTTTATATATATCGTAAGCCACTTTCTGGATCAGATCAAACTGCTCAGGCACCAGATCTTCACCTTTTTTAGCGCTTAAGCCATTGTCATTCAGTCTGATTAAAGGCACGTTGTCAAGAGTGCCTGCACCTTCTAAAAGGTTATTAATAGCCGAATCCAGCAGGTAAGTGGTATTGTTTGCAATCGGTTTTAAGCCATCAAAACTCTCGAAAATAAACTCATGCTCTTTGTTGTAAAGCGACAGCGTAGCTACATACGATGATAGCAGGTGACTTAATGAGGTAAACTGATGTACTTCCTTAATAAAAAGCTGTTTGCTTTTGGGCTCAGAAAACATCCTTTGAAACAAAGAAGCCAGATTGGCTGTGCTTACATAAACTTCTTTACGCGCCAGTTTATAATCGGTACGGTTGTAGCTCTTTTCAAAATATAATTTAATAACCTGGTCGTAGTAGGCTTTGTTTGCCTTTAAAATATCGATCATGGCCTCTTTCAGGTTTTCATATTCCCAGGTAGGAAAAAGCGAATAGCTGGCTAGCAAGGCAATGCCTGAGCCAATAAAGGTATCATAGATCCTTTCCCTTGCCAGAGCAATAGATCCCATGCCTAAAAAATCAAAAAGAATGAGGATGTAAGGCGTCATAAAAAGTACGCTTACTACATAATTTTTACGCTGAAAACTGTAACAACCGATCATGCAAATGAGCAGGATTACAAACAAGGTATTTCTGTCGTGAATATAGGTAAGTACCCCCATACCTACAAAGGCGCCAACGGTTGTTCCAATTAATCGCTGATAATTGCGTTCCTTGGTTAAACTAAATCCTGGTTTCGAAATTACCAGGATGGTGAGTAAGATCCAGTAGCTATGTGAAAAATCCAGAGCTAATGATACCACAAAACCCAGCAACATCACTACTGTAACGCGTAACGAATGCCTGAAGGTAGACGAGCTATAGGTTAAATTCTCTGTAAACAGTTTAAAATCAAACTTCTGCCGGGTTATAAATTTTTCAGTATCTACCTCAGCCTGGCGGATATCTTTACTGTTTCGGATTTTAAAATAACTGAAAATGGTTTTAACCCGCGAAAGGATATTCTCGATGTTCACCTCAATGTTTTTCAGGGCAATAATCCCTAAAGTATTGTATTCCTGGTTTTGGTTATTCTTTTCCAGGTTATTGATTTTAATCTTTAAACGTTCTATTTCAATGAGCAGACGTTTGGAAACAACCGGTTTGCCACCGCTTTTTAAGGCAAAGGCAATATCATCTAAAGCATAAGAAATGCGTTTAATGGCCATTTCATAATCAGATAAAATCCCTGCTTTATCAAACTGATCGTGCAGCTGCTGATAGTTGTAATAAGTAGACATTACCTGCTCAAAAAGATCGACCATATCTACAAACACCAACAACAAAAAGCGACCTTCAGGTGTCGAGTCGCGTACAATTTCACGCGTTCTGAAAAGCAGCTCTCTAACGGCATCCTGTTTTTCGTGTACCGACACCTGAAGCTGTAAAAGGTCGGCATATGTTTTTTCGTAATTGTTGTTCTGGTGATAAAACTTGGCTTTTTCTCTTAAAAATTGGGCGACTTCCAAAATCGAATCGCTTAATGATTGTTGCACCAGTCTGAAAGGACGCAGTCGGTAAACCAAATAACTTAATCCGGTATACCATAAACTACCCGCTAAAACCATTGCTGAATGGAGCAATACTTCCTGCCAGGGCCTGATGTCATCAATACTCAGTACCATGATCAGCAATACTGCAGTACCAACCGAAGCCGCTCTTATTCCATAGATATAGAACATCGAAAATATAAAACTCGATATAGCCAGTAAAAAGCCGATAAAATAGTGGTTTTTATTGGTAAGGCCCGTAATAATCGAAAAGGTAAAGATAAGTGCCGTGGTGATCAGCATGGCATTTCTCCGGTGCACCATTGGCCCCGGACTGTCAACTACACTTACACACAAGGCTCCGAGAGATAAAGTCATGCCGTATTTGAGCATGCCAAACTGTGCAAATATTAAAGAGGGGAGCAATACGCCAATGGTAATGCGCAGGCCATCAGCAAAATACGTGCTTAGTAAAAAGTCCTGTATATTTCTTATAGGTTGCCTGATCTGCATATCACAAAAATAACATAATAGCGATTCTTTTTGTTGAGATTGAAATTAAGTTTTTAGCTTTTTTTATCATTTTAAGCGGAAAAATGTCAAGGTTTTGATATTCAGTTGAATAGCTTTTGTGTATAACCAGAAATGGTGACAATGTTAATAAACTGAAAATAAATGCTTTTACAACGATAAATGCAGGGTTTTTGTGTTTTTAAATTGTTGATAACCAGTTGATTTAGGTTGAAAACTTTGTTTATAAAAATCATCTTTTTTTCTTGACGGATAAAGGATTTACAGCTAAATTAGATGATATCAAATACGAAGTACTTTGAATTCTGATAAAACAATCCAAAAGAAATAAAGAACCGAGAGGTGACAGATTTCGGATAGTTTACAAGGTAACGGTAGTTTCAGAAAGGGTTAAACCGAGTAAGAATATACATGGCCATCGAAAGATTGGCTGATGAGAAAACCGCACAGACCTAACAGAGATTATTGAAAGCTAAGAAGTTTACGGACAGAAGAGCTGGAAATAAATTTTCACGAATCGTAAAAGTTGCAAAACCTAACGATAACGGAAAAATCAAGGTAACAAGCATTAGATGCTTTAAAATACAGCTATGGTTGTTTTTAAAGTTAAAAACGGGGAACTGAATCGAAAGAAGAAAGTCCCCGTTTTTGTTTTTTAGCAGCTGGTTTAATCATTAACCTGCCACTCATCGCTCCAAGTTATGCATTTCCATGCCGGTAAAACGGTTTCCATGCAAGTTAACCTGACTGAGGAATTATTCATTTTCCGGCACTACTACCGTAAGTAAATTAAACAACCATCCTAATGAAGCCTAGGAATTTGCTAAACTTATCCTAGTTTTTTCCTAAGCCATTTCCGTACCGGTTCATCATACCATTTCAAAGTTACATAAGCGAGAATAATGCTGCCAATTAAAATGAGCAAAGCATATGGCCAGGCCTGCATAAAGGTTGTACCCTTATTATTGCTGATCCAGGCAACATAAAAGTATACAAGTGGATAGTGTACCAGGTAAAGCGGGTAGGAGATATCGCCTAAGAATTTGCAGATCCTGCTTTCTGCTTGACTATGTATAATACCGCTGGCACCCAGATAAACAATGAGTGGAAAAATAAAAATGATGCATACTGACTCATAGATTCCGTTCAGCCAAAGATGATTTGCACCGCCAATGCGTGGCATATACAAAACGATGGTGACCAAGAGGCTGCACCATAAAAAGGCATTTTTGATATGCTTTGGCTTAGCTATTCGGGAGAGCAGCAAGCCTGCAAAGAACGGATACATTGTTCTGGTAATACCTACACGCAGCTGTTCTGCATTAAATGTCCACCCACCACTAACATCTCCGTTGGGGCTGGTAATAGCCAAATGAGCCAGTGCTATAGCCGCAACCAATACCAAAATGCACAATGCAGTTTTAGAGAATTTTCTGATGCCAATGGCGTAAAGAATATTGGCTATATATTCGAAAAATAGCGACCAGCCCACACTGTTTAACGGGTGCATTTCCTGCCAGCCGCGTATATCCATAGATAAAGGAATAGGTAAAATGGTATAACCAATGAGCATCACCAGCAGCATTTTCCATAAGGGAACGGTATGGATAAGCGGCCAAATAGTAGAATCAGTAAAATAGAAACCTGTTGCCCCAAGTGTCATCCCTAATATTACCATGGGTTGCAATCGCTCAATCCGGCGTTTGATGAAAGTACCAACGGTCATTTTTTTCCAACGGTCATCATAAGCATAACCGATTACAAAGCCCGATAAAAGAAAGAAAAAATCGACGGCGAGATAGCCATGGTTGACCAGAATATCGAGGTGCCCTGTAACTAAAGGTTCAGTAAGGTGAAATGTTACAACGATAATCGCTGCGACACCACGTAATCCGTCTAATATGGGGTAATGTGGTTTTGCAGTAAGGCTATTTTCAGGCATTATTCTTTTAGGTTTTCGCTTATAAATGGCTATTTTATTGAACCTGTAAAAATAAACAAATCAACATTCCGGGTTCGGCTTATCGTATCAAAATACCTGCAAATAGTCTCATTTTTAATGGAGGCAACAAAAGAATGGTCTGCAACAAAAAAATCCTCTAACGAAAGTTAGAGGATTTCTGTGATCCCGCTGGGATTCGAACCCAGGACCACTACATTAAAAGTGTAATGCTCTACCAGCTGAGCTACGGAATCTACTTTATTTAAACATGATCTGTTTCCTTTAAAGTGGTGCAAATATAGAGTTCTAACCTGTTTCCTGCAAATAAAAAATCGTTAAAACTGCTAACTGTATTGATTTATAGGTGAATTAATTATTTACCTTCTGTTTTTTAAATAGAATTGATATTTTTATCGCTCATATTTAATACCCCAGCATGTACAAATCTGTCCGTATACTCTTATTTCTGCTTTCGCTCTGCTTATTTTCCTGCCAGTCCAATTCATCTGATGAAGCGGCACGGGCCAAACACCAACAAGACTCACTGGCTTCGTGCGAGAAAAATATGCCAAGCCGTTTTGGTGCAGTAAAAGATAGCTCTAGTTTCGCCAGTAAAGCACTTAGCCACGAAGGAATGGTATTAATTCCAGCCGGTGAGTTTGCCATGGGGGCAGGAGATAAAGAGGGAAGGGAAGACGAATATCCGCAACACCAGGTTAAAGTGGCTTCTTTTTGGATGGATGTTACCGAAGTAACCAATGCCAGTTTTCAGAAATTTGTAGATGCTACCGGTTATGTAACCACGGCCGAACGTAAACCCGATTGGGAAGAAATGAAAAAACAGCTTCCTCCAGGTACACCCAAACCACCTGATAGTGTTTTTGTAGCCGCATCGTTGGTATTTTATCAGCCTAAAAGTGTTACCAGTTTAAATGATGCCTCACAGTGGTGGAGCTGGATTAAAGGTGCCGACTGGAAACATCCGCATGGGCCCAAAAGCAACATTAAAGGCAGAGAAAATTATCCTGTAGTACATATATCGTGGGATGATGCAATGGCTTACTGCAAATGGTCGGGCAAACGCTTACCAACTGAAGCTGAGTGGGAATTTGCAGCACGTGGAGGTTTAAAAAATGAGAAATACCCATGGGGTAACGAAGATATTGAAAAAGGCAAACCTAAAGCCAATACCTGGCAAGGTAATTTTCCGCTTAAAAACACTGATTGGGATGGCTACGATGGCCTTGCTGCTGTAAAATTGTTTAAAGCCAATGGCTATGGCCTTTATGATATGGCTGGCAATGTATGGGAATGGTGCAGCGATTGGTACCGGCCTGATTATTATGCCAAACTTTCGGGGGTGGCTAATAATCCTCAGGGGCCGGCAGATAGTTATGACCCAATGGAGCCAACGGTGCCTAAGCACGTGGTGAGGGGAGGCTCATTTATGTGTAATGCTTCTTATTGTAAAGGTTATCGGGTAACTTCCAGAATGAAAACTTCTGCAGATACCGGGCTGGAGCATACTGGTTTCAGGTGTGTAAGTTCCAATTAAGCTGAAGCTTGTTAAATTGAAAATCACGCAAACGTTTGTTGTGTAAATTATTGAATTATTTGTTTAGTTTGGCGCTATCAAATTAAACCGAACCGAATATTTATGCAACAAACAACAAAACCAGGCCAAACGCAGGGGCCAAAACCGCTCATTATTATATGTGCTTTATTTTTTATTTTTGGCTTTGTAACCTGGGCAAACGGTACCTTAATTCCTTTTTTTAAGTTATCTTTTGGCTTATCAAACTTACAGGCATTTTTTGTAACCTTTGCCTCGTATATGGCTTATTTCTTTTTAGCGTTACCATCATCATGGATACTTAAAAAAGTAGGTTTTAAAAATGGAATTGTTTTAGGTCTTGTTATTTTGGGCTTAGGTTCACTAATCTTTATACCAGCCGCCCAAACCCGTACTTTCGGTCTTTTCTTAACCGGGATTTTTGTTCAGGGGGCTGCTTTAGCTTTGCTTCAAACGGCTTCTAATCCGTACTTAACCATTATAGGTCCTATTGAGAGTGCTGCAAAACGGATCAGTATGGCGGGTATCTGCAACAAGTTTGCCGGTATGATTGTGCCTTTAATTATGGGAAGTCTGTTCTTAAAAAATGCATCTGAGGTTGAAAAGCAGATTAGGGCGGCAACCGGTGTTGCACACGAGCAGCTGTTAAACGAGGTTTTAGGCCGTGTTAACATGCCTTATATTGTATTGGCTATTGTTTTTTGTCTTTTCGCCGTGGTAATTAAATTTACCGATTTACCTGAGGTAGAGGTTGAAGAAGATGTGGTTGATGAAACCAAAGGTGAAGTGGTAAAACACAAAAGCATTTTCCAGTTTCCACACCTGTTTTTAGGTTCGCTATGTATTTTTGTATACGTAGGTGCCGAAGTAATGGCTGGCGATATTATCGGGATTTATGGTCGTGAATTGGGTATTAGTGCAGAGATTAGCGGAAAATTAACGTCAATTACCCTGTTTAGTATGTTAATCGGTTATATTGTAGGTATCATTACCATTCCAAAATACATCTCTCAGCAAAAAGCCTTGCGGATTTGCGCTATTTTAGGAATCATTTTTGCCATTTTATCTTTCGCTATATCTACCTGGTTTGCAGTTATTTTTGTGGCACTGCTTGGTTTGGCTAACTCATTAATGTGGCCGGCAATTTTCCCGCTAGGCATTAGCCATCTAGGTAAATTTACCAAAATAGGTTCGGCTATTATGATTATGGGTATTGCAGGCGGTGCTTTAATGCCTTTGTTGTACGCTTTTCTGAATGAAAAATTGCACATTCACTTTCAGCTGGCTTACCTTTTAACTGTATTGCCTTGTTATTTGTATATCCTTTATTTTGCTATAAAAGGACATAAAGCCGGATTAAATTTAAAATAACCCAAACCAAATAAATTTTTATGAATTAAGCCCTGTCTGAAAAGATTGGGCTTTCTTTTTTCCTTAATTTTCAGTTATTTTGGCGAAATTATAACCGTGATGTGAACCTCAGATCACACATCACAATACCCATATCTCAAAAATGAATAAAGCTATTTTTCTTGACCGTGACGGAGTGCTTAACCACGAAATATACGATTACATTACACGTGTTGAAGATTTTAAGATCCTTGATTATCAGATTCCTGTATTAAAAAGGTTTTTTGACGAAGGCTACCTTTTGATTGTCATCACCAATCAGGGCGGTATTGCATTAAAGCGCTATAGTGAACAGGAGCTGGCTATTATGCACCAAATGTTACGCAATGCTTTTGTAGCTAAAGGAGCCGATATTGCGGGTTTTTACTATTGTCCGCACCATCCAACAGTTGGTGGCGAATGTAAGTGTCGTAAACCTGCTTCAGGAATGATTCTGGATGCTATAGATATGTACGAGATTGATCCAAAACTGTCGGTAATGATTGGTGATAAACCGCGCGACGTTGAGGCGGCTAATGGAGCAGGAGTGAAGGGAATTCTGATTGAACCGGATGAACAGATTGATTATGAGAAGGTTAAAGATGTGCTAATGAGAGAGTCTTTGGTTTAATACCGTGTTTTAAGTTGGGTATTTGGAGTCGCCTTATACCTGAAACATTCAATCATTTAAAATAAAAAAGTCCTGGGTTAACTTAACCCAGGACTTTTTTATGTGCTTAGATCTTACTGTCCAAGCTCATCGGCTAAACTATTTACCGGCAGCTTTAGCATGGTCTGCCAAGAATGTGGCTAAACCACTATCAGTTAACGGGTGTTTTAATAAACCTACAATTGCAGCTAAAGGAGCTGTAATTACATCGGCACCTAATTTAGCGCAGTTTACAATGTGTAATGGTCCGCGGATTGATGCTGCTAAGATTTGTGTTTCGTAACCGTAGTTATCAAAAATGGTTCTGATATCTTCGATTAAAACTAAACCATCGCTCGAAATGTCATCCAGACGGCCTAAGAACGGAGATACATAAGTTGCTCCGGCTTTAGCTGCCAATAGCGCCTGACCTGCTGAGAAAATTAAAGTACAGTTGGTTTTAATTCCTTTTGATGAGAAATATTTGATGGCTTTAACACCATCTTTAATCATTGGAACTTTAACCACAATTTTAGGGTTTAAAGCCGCCAGTGCTTCACCTTCTTTGATAATTTCTTCGAAAGTGGTAGAAATAACTTCAGCACTTACGTTATCATCAACGATATCGCAGATAGCTTTATAGTGGTTAATTACATTTTCATCGCCGGTAATACCTTCTTTAGCCATTAAGCTAGGATTGGTAGTTACGCCATCTAAAATGCCAAGATCTTGCGCCTCTTTGATTTGATCAAGATTTGCTGTGTCAATAAAAAATTTCATGCTTATAAATTCTTAAAGTGATTATTAGGTTCTGCTGTTAGAACCCCTGAAGAATTTAATATCCCCCCTTCAGGGGGTTAGGGGGTAAAAAAAGGGCAAGCACCTTCTATCGCACCGCTACAACCTTCTACCCTTGCTATGTTCCCATCCTGGGGGAGTTCAAAGGGAGCTGGTCGTAAAAGACTTGCCCGGGCACAAAGGTAGAAAAAGAAGTTGTTTTGCAAAACCCATTTCTTTAATTTTTTGTAGATTATTGCTATCTGACTGATTAGTAAATTAATAAAATTTAATTGTGTACTTTTAAATAGGCTCAATAAAAGAAAGAATATCCAAAGCACTAATGGGCTGTTTATATTTGAGTATTATATTTATATATAAAACATAAATTAAAACGTTTTAGGTTAGATTTTGTTTGAAAAAGTGAAATTATTGTACGATATTGTCATTATGAATATGGTAATTTTATGTTTGTTTAATTATAAAAATTTCAATTTAAAGTCTTTTAATTGAATAAGGGGTAAAATTTTTCAAAAAATTATGTCAACTCTGTAATTTACCGAAAATTTTTTATATCTTAGTGTTTCCTATACACTAACAACTAACGAGCAAAGAATGGAACCAAACAGTGGATTGTACGATGCGCAATTTGAACACGATGCCTGCG
>Ga0308157_10001196_pt1 | contig 58177 bp, 50 predicted proteins | sample PhyBR1_FD_201035 | JGI IMG/M metagenome (GOLD analysis project Ga0308157, IMG submission 201035) | Phyllosphere microbial communities from UC Gill Tract Community Farm, Albany, California, United States - DLSLB.R1 | ecosystem: Host-associated > Plants > Phyllosphere > Unclassified | place: USA... | reverse complement strand
TGGGTTACGGTCAGGACCGTAAGTTTCGCGATAACTCTCGTCTGGAAACAGGTATTTACCTCCGCCGCCTAAGGTCAAACGAGAAGCATTATTTGAAAATCCGGTATTACCAGTCACACCGTATCCTACTCTTAATTTCAAGAAATCAACAAAAGATACGTCCTCCATAAAATCCTCGTTGGAAATATTCCAGCCGGCCGATACTGATGGAAAACTACCCCATTTATTATTCGCACCAAATTTAGAGGAACCCTCTCTACGAATAATAAATTGAGCCATATACTTATCATTAAAGGTATAATTTACCCTACCAAAAAAGGCAATTAAGGTATTGTCATTTTTATAACTATCCATATTAGCTCTACCATCGCGGAGAGCCTGCCCCTCAGATAGATTGTCTTCATGGAAATTATCATTTATGAAACCACGATTATCAGCACTTTGCCCTTCATCCATTTCATAACGATAACTATAACCTCCCAAAACAGTGAAATTATGTTTTTCGTCGAATATTTTGTTGTAAGTTATAGTGGGTTCAAATGCAAATTTCTGATTTAATAAATTTGATTTTGAGGCATATCCCCCACCTGGATAATCAGAATCTTCTAAGGAAGCTTCACTATCTAGTCTTCTATATGCTCCATCAACGTAAGAATTTCTTTGAACTGATCCAAATGCACTTAATTTCAATCCTTCCATCACATCGAAATCAACCTTTCCATCAATGGAAGATGTTTGTTGCTTTCTATAAGAAGTCTCTGTAATTAATCTTGCATATTCATTCGTACTTGTTTGATCATAATAAAATGAACCATCATCATTATAATTAGATAATGTTGGGTTTTTGGTCGCTTCACTTTCCCAACCACCACCACCAAGTAAATTTGCATTATTGGTATTGGTAGCCATGTTCAATTGGAAATTCAACTTATTCTCAAGTGCTTTTTGGTTCAAACTCAATCTCACAGTATATTCTTCTCTACCATTTTCTTTAGCAATCCCCTCCAAATTTCTATAATTCACACTACCTCGATAGGTTGTTGTTTCAGAACCTCCTGAAAGAGAAAGGTTATGATTATGCGAAAAGTTGTCATGATTGATCAAATCATCAAAAAAATCTGTCGAATGTCCTTTATCTTCTCTATTTAGTACTCCTTCTTGAATCTTTTGCCTAAACTCATCGGCCGTTAAGAAATCAGGTCGGTTAAACAAAACATCTTTTCTAAAATAACTTGAATAGTTAACCTGATTTTGCCCCGGAACACCTTTCTTTGTGGTAATCAAAATTACCCCGGCATTCGCTGACGTACCGTAGATGGCAGCACCCGAACCATCTTTCAAAACATCGATAGATTCGATATCATCCTGCTGCAATAAATCCGGATTACCACCAGGAATTCCATCAATTACAAATAATGGACTCGCACTTCCTGTTACGGAAATCGCACCACGAATTTGCGTAGCAACACCTGAGTTCGGATTCGAGCCACTTCTTGATACCTGTAATCCGGCCACTTTACCCTGAATCAAATCCAAAGGATTTCTAGCGCCACTCTGTCTGAACTGTTCGGCGTCAACGTGCGCAACAGAAGAAGTTACCTCTTTCAGCTTTTGCGTACCATACCCGACCACCACTACTGCATCAATTTCTTGCTCATTTGGCGATAAATTAACCTGAACACGTGGCCCCTGAACCGTGACCTCCTGTGTTTTAAATCCGATAAAACTTACCTGTAATACATCTCCTACTACCGCAGCAATGGTAAAATTACCACCCTCATCTGTTTGAGTAACAGCATCCTTACCTTTTACACGAATCGTAACACCAGCAACTGCTTCTCCGGTGTTCAAATCCTTCACCGTACCACTAACCGTTTCTTGTGTTTGGGCAACTTCCATCTGTAGCTTAGCTACTCCCGGGATCTCAGCGGAATAACCGTAGCTACAGGCTAATAAAGCAAAGCATAACATGCTCCCCCTTACAAACCCTGTCCGGCACGTTTTTGCACTGTAAATGTTTGGCATCTTAGTTAACATTAATGAATAAATAATTTAATAAGGTTTATAAAAAATACTGGATAATAAAAACGTTTTAGCTTCTATTAAATAGCTGTTTTATAAAAGTTTAACATAGGTATAAAACGTTTTTTAATGTTTTATATTATCCAAATATTTTAGATATTTCGGAAATTTAGAAAAAATATGTTAAAAACATAAAAATTTTGGCAATAAGTTTTTAAAACTTATGAAAACATAAGCTAAAACCATTGAGTAAGAAGGTTATCTATAAGGAGGCTAATCTAGCATACATTTCGACCATGGCAAGTTGGTCTAAAAGCCATTTTTTATCAGACTTCTTTTGTCCAGTCCAATCTTTATTAAAAAGCCCCTGTTCGTCTTTCAGATTCGACCAAGCATAGCTTAAATTTTCCTTAAAAGAATCTATATAAACGGGGTTTTTATCTATATGATAAAGCTCCGCAAATCCACGTAACATCACCGCAATAAACCAGGCATCAGAATTCTTCAAAAGCTTAAACTGTACGCCATCATGCAAGCTTTTTTCATGAAAGAAATAATCATGGGCTGAGGCAGCTATTTCCTGCGCATCTTTTAAATATTTCGACTCTTTCGTCAAGGTATATAATAAAGCGGCAGATTGTAACATTTGACCGGAATTATAGGGATATTTGGCTCTTCCGATTTTTCCGGTTAAACTGATATTGTCAAAATATAGGTGGTCTTGCCCGTCCTGAAGATTAGACTTCGTCCAATCATATAAGGATATCGCTTTTTCTAAATAAACCTTATTTTTTGTCCCCTGATACAATTTCAACAGAAATACAACACCAGGAGCATTTGAACATGTATTTTTTGATTCTTTCTTCTGCTCACACCAATAGATCCCTCCTCCTAACTTATCATCCATACCACTTTCTACAAATTGCCAGATCTCTTCTGCTTTAGCCAAATATGCCTTATCTTTTGTCTGTAAATAAAGATCCGAAAAGTCAATCCCCAGCCATACATTATCATCATAAAAACGATCAGATTGCTTTGCTGAATTAATATAAGAGGCATAACCTACAGGCTCTCTAGTATCAAAATAATTGGCTAAACCCGGTAATACCTTCGTTCTTATTTCCTTTAACACTGTAGGATCCTGATCTATTTCAAATCGTGCAACCTGTGCTGACAATGATCCCGAAAACGGCCATAAATAGGAATAGGCATTCCCTCGGTGAGCTTGATCAGGTCCTGCCAAGTAACTTGCCTGATAAGACTCATCAAAAGGATAGTTTTCACGAAGTAAAAATTGGTCTTTAACTCCGTAATGCTTATAAATCGAATCTAAGGCAATTGAAGCTTTGTCTTTAAAAGATAAGCGCACATCTTCCGATTGACCTGAAGCGAAACTAACGGATACTAAACAAAATAGAACGACATTAAGAAATTGTTTCATTATAGATTAAGGTTGAGAAATTACCCCAAACATTATTGAGCAATAAGCTTGGGGTAATTGTTGTATATTAAATATTTCCTTTTTTCAACTCGTTGATGGCATGATCCACAGCACGTGCTGAAAATGCCATATAAGTAAGCGAAGGATTTTGTGTAGAAGTTGAAGTCATACTTGCACCATCTGTCACGAAAACATTCGGGCAAGCATGGATCTGATGCCAGCTATTGAGAACTGATGTTTTAGGATCTTTTCCCATCCGGGCTCCTCCCATTTCGTGAATATCTAATCCAGGAGCTTGTGAACTTTCATTTCGATGAATATTTGTAAAACCTGCCTCCGTAAACATCTCCTCCATGGTATCCAGATAATCCTTTTTCATCTTAGCATCATTATCATCATAGTCCACAGAGATCTTCAATTGAGGAATTCCCCATTCATCTTTCAATTGCGGATCTAAAGCCACATAATTTGACTCCTTAGGAATGGTCTCCCCCATCATGTGGGATCCTACACCCCAATTACCATATTTAGGACTCAAAATTGAATCTTTTAAATCTGTGCCAATACCCGACTCATCGGCATAACTCGATCGATAAGCGCTAAATCCTGCAGCATACCCTCTTAAAAAATCTGTTTCTTGTTTGTGAAGGTTTCGAAACCTAGGAATATAAGCTCCACCTGCCGGATTTCGCCCATCAGTTTTATAGTCTAACATACCTTCATATTCTGCCGAGATTCTTGCACTATAATTATGGAAAGCAACATATTTACCTAAAGTACCAGAATCATTACCCAAACCATTCTGGAATCTATTAGATTTAGAATTCAATAAGATTAAGGTTGAATTTAATGCTGCCGCATTTACAAATATTACATTCGCATAGAAATCGATTTCTTCTTTCGTTTCCCGATCAATAACCTTTACCCCCACGGCTTTGCCTTTACTCTCATCATACAAAATCGAATGCACAACAGAATTTGGTCTCATCGTTAGGTTTCCAGTTTTGGCAGCCCATGGCAATGTTGAAGAATTAGAGCTAAAATAACCGCCAAAAGGACAACCTCGTTGACATAATGTACGGTTTTGACATTGCACCCTGCCCTGATCCAGATGAATCTGAGTTGGTTTTGAAAGATGTGCACAACGTGCTGAAATTACTTTCCTTCCCGGATACTTGCTTTCTATTTGCTGTTTGAAATATTTCTCAACCACATTCAAAGGATAGCCCGGTAAAAATTCACCATCCGGTAATTCCGGTAAACCGTCTTTATCTCCGGCAATTCCGGCAAATCGTTCCACATAATCATACCATGGCTTAATATCGTTGTATCGTATTGGCCAATCTACCGCAAAACCATCGCGCTCAGGTCCCTCAAAATCAAAATCAGACCAGCGTTGAGTCTGTCTCGCCCACAATAAAGACTTACCTCCAACCTGATATCCTCGAATCCAATCAAAAGGCTTCTCTTGTACATAAGGATGTTCTTTGTCCTTTACAAAAAAATGAGCCGCATCTTCATGAAAAGCATAACAGCGATTAACAATAGGATTTTCCTGCTGAATAGCATACGGCATTTCATTACGATGCTCAAATTCCCATGGATATAAATTTGTTGTCGGATAATCTTTTATATGCTTTACATCTCTCCCCCGCTCCAGCACCAATGTCTTAAGCCCTTTTTCACAAAGTTCCTTTGCTGACCAGCCACCGGAAATTCCAGAGCCAATAACAATGGCATCATAGCTGCGATTTTTTTCTGAATCTATATTTAAATTAGCCATAGCTTAAGCGTCAATTTTTACTGCTCCGTTGTAACGTCCCGGAACCAATTCATAAATCAATTTATTCTTCATAACATACTCAGAGTTTTTATATCCTTGAATAGTTCTTCTCTTTAAGACTTTAAAGAACAAATCATCCTCCGGCAAAGCTTTCAGATAAGCTTGCTGTTCTGTCATAGGTTTACCTTTCAACTTTTCAGCTGATTTCAACCCTTCTAAAAATTTCTTTTGATCTTCCGGACTCGTACAATCGTCCAGCATTTTCATGACGAAAAGGTGGAGATTCAGTTCCCTTGCTCCCGGGCTATCGGATTGAGGAATAATTGCCTCAACCAGTTCAGCCAGGAAATCTTCATCATCACGATCCAATTTGACATGGTTTAATGCAATGGAAGGCGCCTGGGAACTAAAATCACAGGAGCTGGCAATCATAATGCCCCCTGCCATGATAAACATTTGCTTAAGTGCTGTCCGTCTGTTCATAGGATTTATAATCTAGTCTTCTAAATTACAAATTTCACAGACATTTAATAGCTTAATTCAAAGAAAACAACGATTTTTTTACATCTGCTAAATCGTTTAATAATTCATCAGCATGTGATAACCGTTCTTTTTCTACCTCTTGCTTGGTGACGGCAATACAGTATAAACCCGCTTCTTTAGCAGCTGTGCATCCCGTACTGGTATCTTCAACCACGACAATCTCATTCTTAGGAATTTGAAGTTTGTTTACTGCTAAAAGATAAGGTTCAGGATTTGGCTTAGGATTCTCTACTAATTCACGAGTAACAAAAAACTCAAAATACTTCAACAAGTTATGTTCTCCCAGTACGGCGTCTACAGTGGTCTGATAGCTTGATGTAACCAAAGCCAGCCTTTGACCATGATCTTTGACCGCTTCGATTATTTCTTTCGCATAAGGCATGAGGCGTATATTTTTCATATTTGCTTTTGCATAACTAGCACGGGTAGAAAACCAAATATCCTCCTCATTAACATTTAATTTATAATGCGCATTTAACATTTGCACGTTATGCTGCAAAGTATGACCCGCAAAATTTGTAATCCAATCTTCAAAATCAATCTTCAACCCATAATCTTCTTCCAGAATCGGAGCCCAATTACTGAAATAAAAGTATTCTGAATCAATCAATGTTCCATCTAAATCAAAAAGTACTGCATTTATATTATTCATGCTGCAAAATTAACCAATACAATATTAAGAACATGTTAAATAAACTTTTGTTAACATAAGGGGAAAGTCGATGTTTTCCCGCCGGTTTCAACCATTACTTACCCGTATTTCACCCGTATCTCACCCGTATCTTTCCCAATACTAACTCGCTTATCATCGGGTAAGTAATGGATCAGCCTTGTGTTAAATAAGAATTAGTTCAGTGTTACCTGAGAGTTAATAAGCATCAAACTTGCGATAGCTATCCTCTTTTATTAAGTTTGCTTGGCCTGGAAAATGTAAGTCAAAGGGCCAGAAAAATTATTTCAAAAATATATGAAGATCATCGCAGTAGGCAGAAATTATATAGATCACGCAAAGGAGTTAAATAATCCGGTGCCCGAAAAACCGGTTATTTTTTTAAAGCCGGATACCGCAGTATTAAAAGACAATAAGGATTTTTATTATCCTGAATTCAGTAAAGATGTACATTATGAAGTGGAATTGGTTCTTCGAGTTTGTAATGAAGGGAAACATGTTTCTAAAAAATTTGCGCATAAGTATTATGATTCAGTAGGTGTTGGGATTGATTTTACCGCCAGAGATTTACAATCTGAGTTAAAATCCAAAGGATTACCCTGGGAATTAGCCAAAGCATTTGATCATTCAGCTGTTGTTAGCTCCCTAATACCAAAGGAAGAATTTAAGGATCTTCAGGATTTAAATTTTTCTATGGAAAAAAATGGAACTACCGTTCAAGAAGGGAACAGTAAGGATATGATTTTTGATTTCGATAGTTTAATCCATTTTATTTCCCAATATATTACGTTGAGAAAAGGTGATTTAATCTATACCGGCACACCTGTGGGTGTTGGTCCTGTTCAAATCGGGGATAAACTGGAAGGATTTTTGAAAGGGAAAAGCATGTTTACATGCCAAATAAAATAACATGATGAAAAAATCGCTTTGCTTATTATTAGCCGTTGCACTTAGTGGGTCCATATTTGCCCAAAATCAGAATATTATTACTTCGAGAAATTACCCTCAGGGATATTTCCGAAATCCATTAAATATTGCTCCGGATGCTTCCGGAACTTTTGGAGAGTTGCGTTCTACCCACTTTCATGCAGGAGATGATTATCGGACACAACAAAGGATCGGTTTACCTTTACATGCTGCCGCAGAAGGATATGTTTCACGTGTTCGTGTACAGATCGGAGGTGGAGGTAATTCCGTATATATAAATCACCCAAATGGATTTACAACGGTATATCTACACATGGACAGCTTTAACGATGCGTTGACCAACATTATCCGTTCTGAGCAATATAAACAACAACGATTTGATGTGGATGTGGAAGTAAAAGAAGGTCAGGTTAAATTAAGTAAAGGTCAATTGATTGGAAACACCGGAAATACCGGTGGATCTGCAGGGCCGCACTTGCATTTTGAGATTAGAGATACTAAGTCTCAACATCCGTTGAATCCACAATTATTCGGCTTACATTTTAAGGATAACTTTGCGCCCACCATTAACGGGATTATGATTTATGATCTGGAAGACCCTCTTTTCAATGAAAATACGGGTAGAAGATATCAACAATTGAAGGCATTGGGTTCGGGTAAATACGGATTAGCTTCGGGATCGGTTATTTCGGTCAACGGAAAATTCGGATTAGGCATTAACAGTATTGACAGGCATCGTGCCGGTGGATTTCAAAATGGGGTATACTCGATTGAATTATTTCTAGATGGTAAAGCCATCTCAACTGTTTTATTTGAAGAACTGGATTTCAATACTTCGAGTGCTATCCATTCTTACCTTGATTTCCCACATTTTAAGAAAACGAAAGTAAAAGTTCAGAAAAGTTTCAAAGACCCGGGAAACCCCATTCAGATTTTTAAGAATCTACAGAATGACGGAATTATTGAATTAAAGGATGACTTAGTACATGATGTAAAATATGTTGTAAAGGATTTACATGGAAATTGCAGTGAGCTGGATTTCAAAGTCCGTAATAACCCAAGTTACAGTGCAAAGAAGAACCCGGTAAAAGGCGAATTATTTGCTTATAACGAAGCAAACAAATTCAATACAGATGAGGTGAAATTAGAAATTCCAAAAGGTTCACTTTATGCTGATGTTGATTTTATCTATTCTAAAGGCGCGGCAAGACCAAATAGTTATTCTGCGGTTCACCATATCAATAACAATCTGACCCCTCTATTTTCCACGTATAAATTAAGTATAAAACCAACGCATCTTCCCAAACATTTGGAAAGTAAAGCTTTATTGGCATCAGTTGAAGCAGGTTCGGTAGGCGGTAAATATGAAAATGGTTGGGTCACTGTAAATACAAAACTGTTCGGATCATTTTACGTAACGGTGGACACTATACCGCCCACCATTACGCCAAGGAATTTTGCTAACGGAAAGAATGTAAGTGCTCAATCAAGGATTGATTTTACCATAGCAGATAATTTTTCAGGGATACAATCTTTTAATGCATATATTGATGACAAATGGGTTTTAATGGAATATGACTCTAAAAATCGTCATGTATGGCATCGATTTGATTCCTCTTTAAGTAAAGGAACACATAAATTTAAATTCATCGTAAAAGACTGGAAAGATAACGAGAAAGTCTACGAGGCAACATTTACAAGATAAGAAAGGATTTTTATGGCAGAATTGAATATTGGAGATAAAGCTCCAGAGATTAAAGCAAAGAACCAAAATGGGGATGAAATAAAGCTTTCCGATTTTAAGGGTAAGAAAGTGATCCTGTATTTTTACCCAAAAGATAATACGCCCGGTTGTACAACGGAGGCTTGTAATTTTAGAGATAATTATCAGAGTTTAGTAAAAGATGGTTTTGAAATTATCGGTGTGAGTATTGATAGTGAGCAATCGCATCAAAAGTTCATTTCGAAATTTGAATTACCATTTAATTTGCTGGCTGATGAAGATAAAAAGATTGTGGAGGATTATGGGGTATGGGTTGAGAAAAACATGTACGGGAAAAAGTATATGGGCACGGCCAGAACTACTTTTATTATCGATGAGAAGGGGATTATTCAACATATAATTAAAAAAGTAGATAATAAAAACGCAAGCCAACAAATTAGAGACTTATTGGCGAAATAAGTCGAACGAATACATTATATTTGCCCCTTATGAGCAAGCAAACAGACGATTTTTTCAAAAATATCATTTCACATGCGAAGGAATATGGATTTGTTTTCCCTTCCAGCGAAATTTATGACGGCTTAAGTGCTGTTTATGATTATGGTCAGTTAGGTTCTGAATTAAAGAATAACCTAAAGACTTATTGGTGGAAATCCATGGTGCAGTTGAATGAGAATATAGTTGGTATTGACGCAGCTATTTTCATGCATCCTACAACTTGGAAAGCTTCCGGACACGTTGATGGATTTAACGATCCGATGATAGACAATAAGGATTCTAAGAAACGTTATCGTGCAGATCAGTTAATTGAAGATAAAATCGACCGTTATGAAAAAGACGGAAAGACTGACAAAGCTGCCCAGCTACAGAAAGATTTAGATGATGCTTTAAATGCAGACGATTTAGTTCGTTTAAAAGTAATCATTGAAGAACATAATATTGTATGTTCTATTTCAGGAACTAAGAACTGGACCGATGTACGTCAGTTTAACTTAATGTTTGCTACCCAAATGGGTGCAATGGCTGACGGTGCTGAACAGGTTTACCTGCGTCCGGAAACTGCACAAGGTATCTTTGTAAACTTCCTTAACGTTCAGAAAACCGGAAGGATGAAAATTCCTTTTGGTATTGCTCAAATTGGTAAAGCTTTTCGTAACGAAGTTATTGCAAGACAGTTTATCATGCGCATGCGTGAGTTTGAACAAATGGAGATGCAATTCTTTGTACGTCCGGGTTCAGAATTAGACTGGTATCAAAAATGGAAAGATACTCGCTTAAAATGGCATTTAGCTTTAGGGGCGGATCAAAACAAATACCGTTACCATGACCATGTTAAATTAGCACACTACGCGAATGCTGCAGTGGATATTGAGTATCAATTCCCATTCGGATTCAAAGAGGTAGAAGGAATTCACTCACGTACTGATTTTGACTTGAAGCAACATCAGGAATTTTCAGGTAAAAAATTGCAATATTTCGATCCTGAAATTAATCAAAGTTATATCCCTTATGTTATTGAAACATCAATTGGTTTAGATCGTTTATTTTTAACGGTATTAGCCAACTGTCTTGTTCAAGAAGATCTATCCACAGAGGAGAAACAAGATTCACGTACTGTATTAAAATTCCACCCTGCTATTGCTCCTGTTAAAGCAGCTATTCTTCCATTAACGAAGAAAGATGGCCTTCCTGAGAAAGCAAGAGAAATCATGGCGAAATTAAAATTGGATTACAATATTCAATATGATGAAAAAGACTCTATTGGTAAACGTTATCGTCGTCAGGATGCAATTGGTACACCTTTCTGTATCACTGTAGACCATCAGACCTTAGAAGATAACATGGTTACTATTCGTCATCGTGATAGCATGGAACAAGAACGTGTAAATGTCGATGAATTAGAAACTATTATTGGTAATTTAGTTAGTATGAGTAACTTATTGAAACAATTGGTATAATACCAATATTCAATAAATTAAAAATATAAACCTGTCTCAGCTTTGAGACAGGTTTTCTTGTATATAGAGGTGGGTTAGTTGATCCTATCTTGTTTCTTTCAAGAGAAACCCGATTGTAGAAAAGTATATTTTTTCTGCTGAATAAACTGTCGAATTGGATAGCCAACTTCATTTTGAAATGCGCTATTGAACTCCAATTCGGATTTAAATCCGGCATCAGAAATTAAGTTTTGTACAGAACTAACCTCATGGTTTGGCTGATCAATGCTTTCTAGAAAATAGTGTATTCTTTTCTTATTAAGGTATTGCTTTAAACTTCCTCCTAAGCACACTTTTATAACTTGTTGAATTTCTTTTTCGGAGATATTCAAAATTTTACCAAGATCACTTTGCTTAAAATCCGGATCAACAAAAAGCTTTTCCTGATCCATTAATTGATCAATAGCACTCGCGTAATAAAGCATCTCAGCGTTCTTGTGCAAGTTATACTCCTCTTTATAGAATTTTTCCAAGGCATTGATTTTGAACAGATATTCCAAATAGATTTGTAAGGAGTTGAAATATCTGAAATAGAGAATTAAAAATAAAACCAAAGTGGCATATACTCCACCCGGAAATTCAAAGTAATTATCTACATATACAAAGCCGGCCCGAATAATTAGTATTCCCAGAACAAGGATTTTTATTGAAAATAATGAAATAGCCAACTGTCCGTCTATCGATTTGGATAATTTAATAACCCCTTTTGCCCATGGCATTAAAATAATAAAATCATAAACGATAGAAATCGCAAACAGGAAAGTTCTAGATTTTTGATGGAAGAAATCCAGATAATCATAAATCATTCCTCCCACAATCTGAGATGCGAATATGATTTTTAATAAATAGAATACATAAAATAAAAGAAGTGGAAAAAATGCTAAGAGAATTAAATAACCCGAGGTTTTTGTTTCAAATATGGTATTTCGAATATATAAAGAAGATAAGGAAACTAAGCATAGGCTGGCCGACCCGGTAAATAACAAGTCAATGTATGGGTTAACAAGTGTTATAAAATACTTAACTACTATAATAATTAAGGAGCTGAAAATAAGTATCCGGAGTAGTTCGGCACGTTCATCTCTTATCGAACGAACTTTAAGAAAAAGTAGCAAAATCAGAACCTGAAGAATCGTTAGTACCAGCAAATAAGCCATATAGCAATTATAAAATACTATTGTTAAGAAATTAAAACCCGTCTATTAAATTTTACCTTATCTAATAATTATTTAAATAAATAATTACTTGAATTCTACTATTTTAGCCCCTTTCCAATTCTTATCCAGCATAACTTCATAATGACTATTAGAATTATCTAAGGGATACAGCTCACCTATAAATTTTAATTTTACATCATTTTTAATAGCTGATTTTAATTGAAAAGAGCGAAGAAGCTTACTTTCATCCCATATTTCAACCACGTATTCCACTGGAACTTCATTTTCTTGTAACCCTAAAAAATGGCTAAAAGTCACTTCCGGATGAACATTAAAGTCATGAGAAATAATCGCCTCGTTTTTTATCCCTGAAAGTTTTTGATCATAACTAGGATTTAGCGGTGTCCAAGCATAAAGGCTGTGGGCAGGTGGTTTTATCTTTATCGTCTTAACGATACTTAAATCTCGTAAATCGGTAAAGTCTAAGGTGATTAAACTGTATAATCTTGAAAGTGTAATTGTTTTTTTTGTCGGTTCTTTCACTTCAAAAGAATCAAGAACGCCGAAAGGTTGAGTAACCCTCTGATTAAAGGGTATTGTAGCATACAATTCTGTTTTATCCTTTAATGAGGTTGGAAAAAGTAATTTATCATCTCCTTGGTTATGTAGCATAACTGTATAATACATTCCTTTTACCAAGCTAAGTTCAGATTAGTTTTATCACTATCTTTCGCGTGGTATTCTCCTTTCTCAACTAACTCTCCATTTTCTTTATTAAAAATAAAATATGGTTTTTCTTCATATTGATATTTAACTGATGATTTAAGATGACCGTATAACCTGATATTATCAATATGGTTAACCGTGGGTTCTCTATAATTTACATTTGGGTTTAATTGAGGTTCCGTAAAGTCTACTTCAAGAAGTACATTGGTGATTCTTTCCGGGAGTTTCGGGACCTTTAAACTAATTCTTTCACTTTTTAAGGAGGATGTGGCAGATTTCATTCTAAAGAATTCCTCCGTTTTTATTATTGGCCCACTATTAAGCTGATAACATAACCTTCCTCCAATGGGACTTTTAACGTCTGAAGCAAAATCAAATTCAATTCTATCAAAAGAATCTATATTGTTCATTTTCAACTCCAACAATATTCTTCTAAAGGAGGGAATTCGAACTCGTTTGTCCTTTGGATTCTCCATACTTGGATCGATTACGAAGCCCTCTATATATGTTGGAGTACCCCCTTCTAGGAATAAATTAAAATCACCATCCTGCGTAGCTGAAAATGTCGGTTTGTTATCCCCATTATCAAAGCTCCAATAAGCCAATACCTGAGGTTGGTCGGGAAATAATACGGGGAATAAATTGCTTTTTGAGGATTTAGTAACAGGCATTTCAAATGGTTCCACCATACTTTGAAAGTTTTCAATGCTAAAAGAAACTTCATGAAGAATTTCCTCCTGATCCTCAACAGGATTTTCCTTTTTAAAAGAAATCGTAATAGATGAAAGGAGAAAGACATAAATAAGACCTTTTTGAATGTTAGAGATAATTTTCATAAAAAATTTGTTAGTTAATAATTTAATTGAATAATTGAATTTAACTAACAAATATTAATTTAAAAGAAACTATTGGTAATAAAATTATTAAGTATCTATCTAATATTCAGAAAAATAGATATTTACAGGTCATTTAAAGTAGGAGTAAAAAGTTTATATACTATAAATTATTTTTGTCCCGTTTTTGAGGATTGAAATCTTATCTCCCTTTTTGCCGTGAATCTTATAACTTATCACTTTTCCATTTTTCCACTCCATATCGACGGTATAATTTCCTCTTGCTTTTAAGCCCTTCACCTTTCCATCTTTCCAAAACTCAGGTAATGCCGGTAGAAGATGAATATATCCGTCATGACTTTGCAGAAGCATTTCAGCAATTCCTGCAGATCCTCCAAAATTTCCATCGATCTGAAAAGGTGGGTGAGCACAGAATAAATTAGGATAAGTCCCTGCTCCAGCACCGCCATAAGTGGTATTTTGGTTGAATGCAGGCTTAAGTAATTGTCTTAAAATTTCTAAGGCATGATCACCATCGTGTAACCTTGCCCAAAATAAAATCTTCCAGGCTCTAGACCAACCAGTACCCTCATCTCCTCTTACCGCAAGCGTTTTCTTCGCAGCTTCAGCCCAATCGGGACTGCTGACAGGAGAAATAAAATTAGCAGGATACAAACCATATAAATGCGAAACATGACGATGCTGGGGCTCAATCTCTTTATAGTCTTCTAACCATTCCATAACTCTTCCTGATGAGCTCAGCACAACAGCTGGAGGCAAAAGGGATAAATCAGCCTTCAACTGTTTCGTAAAATCGTCCTTTAAGTCTAAAATTTCATTAGCAGAAATAACCGCATTATATAATTCTCTGACAATTTGGTTATCAATAGTTGGTCCCATAGCAACGGCTGCGCGTTTCCCATTAGGAAGTTCAAATGCATTTTCGGGAGAAACAGAGGGAGAAGTCACCAGCCATCCGGTTTTGGGGTCTTTTACCATTGTAGCTTGGTAAAAAATCGCAGCATCTTTCAATATCGGATATACTTCTCTTAAATAGTCTTCATCTTTCGTAAACTGATAATGTTCCCACAAATGATTACATAACCAACCGGAAGCAGTACTTGAGCCCCAAGAAGCTTGTTCTCCAGGTGCTGTATAGCCCCAAATATTTGTCATCATATAGACAACCCATCCAGGAGCACCATAGTATGCCTTAGCTGTTTTAGTGCCTTCTTTAGCGAGATTTTTAATCATCTCTATAAAGGGTTTATGATATTCTGAAAGATTACTTACTTCAACACCCCAATGATTCATTTGTGCATTAATATTCAAATGGTAATCACCATTCCAAGGGGTTTGAATTTGATGTGCCCACAGACCCTGAAGATTAGGCGGTAATGCTTTAGGAACATCAGGCGCTGAGCTTGAGAGCGTTAAATATCTTCCAAATTGATAATAGAGTGCTGCCAAACCATTATCTTGACGAGGATCTTTATAAAAATCAGCTAATCTTCTGTCCGTAGGAATATCATTTTTTGATATACTATCTTCAATTGATAAAGATACTCTGGAAAATAACGAACCGTATTTATTGCTATGACCCTTCCATAGATTAGCATAAGATATTTTCGCAGCTTTATTGATCTCCTTAGCGACATAAACTATCGGATCGTGCTCATAATAACTTGTTGAAGCTGTAAACAACACAAGCGCTTCATCTGCTTCCTTTACAATAATTTGATTATCGTGATTTTTTAAAGTTCCTCCCTTAATGATTACTTTAAATTTTGCTGCAAATTTTAACCCCTTTCCTCCTCGCCCGTCAGGCAAAGATCCGGCAATACTAATTTCATTTCCTTCGATCTCATATTCTTCAATATTCTCATCCCTATAAAAATGCATAGCAAATTCAATAGACTTCTTTTTATCTGCTGACAATCGAACGACACCAACATTTGTATCAAAAGACGTAAAGTATTCACGAAGATATTTTATACCATTATTTGTAAAACTAGTACCTGCCTTTGCTTTTTCAATATCTAACCATCGTTTATAATCTGAAGATTCTCCTTGATGAAAAAACAGAAAATTTAGGTAGCCGAAATTCTGAAAACAACCGAAAGGTACTTCGGATCCGTTGCCATGACCTGACCCCTCGCCTACACATACAAAATTTTTATTAACAAGGTCCTCCGCTTCATTATTCTTTCCTTCAAAAAGGAGTTTCTGAATTTCAGTAACACTGGATTTAGCTCGGTAATTATTTGCATCCTGTGGGGAACCAGACCACATAGAGATTTCATTTAATACAATGTTTTCTTCATTAATTTTACCATTCGGCATCATGCCGATCAATCCGTTTCCTAATGGTAAAGTTTCCTCCCATTGATCGGCAGGATTTTCATACCATAACTTCATGTCTTGCCCATTGGCATTAGCTAATATTAAAAAGCTAATAAGTCCTAAAATGATTCGCATCTTTTATTTTAAATAAATATCAAATTCAGCAACAGAGAATTCCTTATCCTCACTTAAAATTTCTTTTGGTATGAAGCGGATATAATGAGCTTCCTGCGGACTTGAGAACATAATTCTTTGTTCTGTAGCATTCGATTTTATATTAGAAAACTCGCCGATAATAACGGTATTCCATTTCTTTCCATCCACACTGACCTGTATTTCATATTTGGTTGGCACTCCATTAAGCTTACCATCCTGTCTTGGAACATAACTCATCCCTTTCACTGACAATGTTTTGGGTAATCTAATTTCTACGAAGTTTTGCTTGCTTAAAAAAGTTTCCCATACCGTCTTATTATCATTATCGACAGCCTTTCCTACATTCTTATCACCACTAAGAATCTTAATATCGTTCTTCGCAATTTTTTCAAGATCTACACGATCAAATTTAAAATCTGATGGCGCTTCTTTGAATAACGCAAAGTCACTCAGTGTCGGAGCTACAGGAGCATAAAGATGCAATCTTAGCTTAGAGGCACTGACAGGTTTTTCCAGCTTTATCAGTCTATTTGCACCAATACTTGTTGCACTTGCTAAAGGTTTCCATGAATTATCTGACCATATTTCAACCTGAACACTATCCAATCGTTGCCCTAGTTTAATATTCTCACGTAGACGAATTAAATCGAATTCCTGATCATGTGCAAGCGTAATTTCAATAGTAGGATCCAGTACATTATCATCGGAAGCATAATAGCTATACCGATCATTATCAAATAAATTACTTTCAGAAAATTTACTGTGATTTTGTCTGAGATTACTTGCTTTTGCCGTTGCACCAGTAGCCAAATTATCCGAAAAAGTTGCTTTGAGTTTTTCACCAAATGCTGCTAATGACTTAACATCATTATCGTGTAATATCCCTTCAGGCATGGGTGCCAGTCCTAGGTTCATATTACCGCCACGACCTACAGATTTTAGATAAATCTCAAATAATTGATTAGGGGTCTTTACTTTATCATTTTGGTCTTCGTGGTAAAACCAACCTGGTCGCTGAGGAACATCGCATTCAGCTGGTATCCAGAATTCCCCGTTTCTATCGCCGGTCGTTAAGTTAGAATCATCAACTGCTCCCGGTGCCGGTTGTCGACCATCAATACTTTTTGGCGTAATTGTAGCCCAGCTAGTTTCTGCAGCAAAACCTTTTTCATTTCCCACCCAACGCATATCAGGTCCGACATCTGAAAAAATCATGGCCATTGGCTGTAGTTTTCTAACAATTGGCCAGGTTTTTTCTTGCCATTCATAGTAAGTCGTATTGTCAATTGTTCTCTTCTCGTTTTTACCTCCATAGTAACCATCACCACCGTTTGCACCATCATGCCAGGAACTAAATAAAGGTCCATAATTGGACATCAATTCCGTCAATTGTTCTCGATATGCATCTGTATAGGCCTTAGTTCCATATCGGGTATCATTACGATCCCAGGCAGAAAGGTATACACCGAATTCAAGGCCATTGTCGTGGGAAGCTTGCATAAATTCTTTTACCATGTCACCCTTTCCTTCTTTCCAAGGTGAACTCGCAACACTATATTTAGTTGTTTTAGTTGGCCAAAGGCAAAAGCCATCATGATGTTTAGCGACTGAAATAAGACCTTTGAAACCAGCTGTAGCAGCAGCTTTTGCTATTTGGTTCGCATCAAAATTAGTTGGATTAAATATTTTAGGATCTGCATCTCCAAACCCCCATTCTTTATTCTGAAATGTCGTTGGCGTGAAATGAATTAATGTATACATCTCCATTTCATGCCATTTCAATTGTCGTTCAGTTGGTAAAGCTCCATAAGGCTGAGGTTCAACTTGCGCAAAACTCAATAAAGGAGATAGGAAAAGTAAGGATAAAAGATTCGATGTTTTCATATATGAGTTTAATAAATCATTAATATACAGAAATTAGTAAATAATAGACGAATGAAATGGAATTATGCTATTTAATACTTCGTCCAGTTTAGCTAAAATAATGTGAAAAAAAATAAAAAACCTATTAAGTAAATCAACTTTATCAATTAATAAATTGCTATATCAAAGGTTTGCATAACTGTTTTTTAAATTTTCGAGTAAATTTATCTTACTGAACTGATGCTTTTTATTGAAAAGTAGATAAATTTGTTAATCATGAATAACGAACAATCCAAAATAATACGTGAACAAGCTAAGCGTTCTGATCTACGAGAGCATTCAGTTCCTTTATATCTTACTTCAAGTTTCATCTTTGATAGTGCTGAGCAGGGTCGTGCTGTTTTTGCAGAAGAAGAGGAGGCAATGGTTTACTCTAGGTATGCGAATCCAAATACAACAGAATTTATAAATAAAGTATGTTTACTGGAAGGTGCGGAAGCCGGTTTGGCCTTTGCCTCAGGCATGGGTTCTATCTTCACAACCTTTGCTGCATTTATTGAACAAGGTGATCATATTGTGTCTTCAAGGGCTATATTTGGTTCTACACATCAGTTATTTACACAATTATTTCCTCGTTGGGGTGTAACGACGACCTATGTTGATGCCATCAACCCGGAAGAATGGGAAAAAGCTATTCAACCTACTACAAAATTTATATTTTTGGAATCTCCTTCAAATCCAGGTTTAGAATTGGTGGATCTAGAATGGTTAGGTGGATTAAAAGAAAAGTATCCAAATATTATTTTCGTAATCGATAATTGCTTTGCTACACCTTATCTACAAAAACCATTGCAATATGGTTTTGACTTATCTATCCATTCAGCAACAAAGTATATGGATGGTCAGGGTCGTGTATTAGGTGGTGTAACCGTTGGAAAAGAAGAATTAATCAATAAAATCATGTTTCTTATCCGCCATACAGGTCCCTCAATGTCTCCTTTTACAGCTTGGGTACTATCTAAGAGCATCGAGACATTGGAATTACGGATGGATAGACACTGCTCGAATGCCTTGGCATTAGCTGAAGAATTAGAAAAAAATGAGGAAATATTGGATGTTAAGTATCCTTTTCTTCCATCTCACCCACAATATGAATTGGCAAAGAAACAGATGAAAGCTGGAGGAGGAATTGTTACGATTGAAATAAAAGGTGGACAAGAAAGAGCTTTCAAATTTTTAGACTCGCTAAAAATGATTCTATACACCTCAAATCTTGGTGACTCAAGAAGTATTGCTACTCACCCAGCCTCGACTACCCATTCAAAATTAACGGAAGAGGAAAGAGTAAAATTGGGAATAAGACCAGGAACAATTAGATTGTCTATCGGTATTGAAGACCAAAATGATATCATTCAGGATATATTACAGGCTATAGAAGCCACTAAATAAACAAAGAAAACCCCCGAAATTGAGATTCGGGGGTTTTCTTTGTTTGGACATTAGACATCAGATAACAGATATTAGACTTTAATCCCAAAGCTTATCACTTGATTAGCTGAATACAGGATAAACCTCTCTCTAAGACTAAACATTGTCTTATGTCTTGTGTCTATTATCTGTTGCCTATTATACCTAAATATTACTTAAAGCTGCTTCATAGTTCGGTTCATCAGCAGTCTCAGCAACCTGTTCAGTATATTTGACTTTACCGTTTTCATCGATTACGACTACCGAACGACTTAAAAGACCTTCTAAAGGACCATCGGAGAATTTAACACCATAAGCCTTATTGAAATTATCATCTTTAAAATCGGAAAGTGTAACGACGTTCTCCAAACCTTCCGCTGCACAGAAACGACTCTGCGCAAAAGGTAAATCTTTTGATATACAAAGTACTACCGTATTATCCAATCCGGAAGCTTTTTCATTAAATTGACGGACAGACATTGCACATGTACCTGTGTCGATACTTGGAAATATATTTAAGATAACTTTCTTTCCTTGAAAATCTTTCAATGATTTTTGTGATAAATCACCCGTTGTGAGTGTGAAATCAGGAGCCTGATCACCTACCTGAGGTAAATCGCCGGAGGTATGCACCGCATTACCCTTAAATGTAACTTGAGCCATAAATAACCTTTTATTATGTTTATATTGAAACCAATATACCTTATTTATGTTTTGATTAAAAGCAAAAGACCTTTCTTTTATCAAATTTTGACAAAAATTTATATTATCTGACAAAATTTTACTATGTTAGCATATCAAATAAAATTTGAAAAACGCTAATCAATATTTATATGAAACGATTATTACTCAGTTTGTTATTAGCTTCCCCGTCCCTACTCTTTGCTCAGGGATCGCAAGTTAATACCCAAAGCCAAAAGGCAGTAGGTATGGCTGGTGCAGGATCCGCTTTATTTATCGATGAAACATCCATCGTTTATAACCCTGGAGCATTAGTTAAAATGGAGAATAATGGTGTCCAGATTGGAGGGAGCGCCATTATGTATAGATCGGCTTTTCAAGAGGCCGGCAGTTCAGATGTTCATCATACAAAATTTCAAATATCTCCTCCTTTCGGAGCTTACGCGACTTTCGGCCCTAAAGGCTCATGGTGGAAAGCTGGTATTGGGGTTTATACACCATTTGGTGGAGGAGTAGATTGGGGGACAGATTGGCCGGGAAAATACGCCTTAACTCATTTATCCATGCGTGCTATTTTTATCCAACCTACCTTAAGTATAAAATTAACAGATCAGTTTAGTGTTGGTGGTGGATTTATTTATAACATCGGTTTGGTAGATTTAGGTCGTGCTTTACCTGTATTCTATCCAGATGGAAGCAGTGGACAAGCAACGCTTAAAGGTACAGGTACAGGTATGGGATATAATTTAGGGGTTCATTATACCCTAGATGAGACTTTCGCATTATCCCTCAACTATCGTTCGAAAGTTGTGACTAAATTAGAAGGTGGAGATGCTACATTTGAGGTACCATCAGCATTGGCAGCTAACTTTCCCAATGGTAAATTCGACGCCGAACTACCTTTGCCATCATCATTTAATGTAGGTATTACTTTCCCTCTATCTGATAAAGTTGATGCGGCAATTGACGGTTCACTTATCAATTACGATATATACAAAGAACTTGTTTTCGATTATGAAAACAACACACCGGTATTACAGGATACACGTTCAGAGAAGAAATACCAAAATGCTTTTTCCGGTAAAGTCGGTATTAACTATGAAGTCAATGATAAGTTAGACCTAAGAGTAGGTACAGGATACGTTTATACTCCCGTTCAGGCAAAATATGTTTATCCTGAAACGCCGGACAATAATCGCGTAATGGCTGCCGGTGGTGTAACTTATAAATTTTCTTCAAATTGGCAGATGTCGGCAGCATATGTATTTCAAAAAATCCTGAAGAGAACTACCACAAATGTTGAAACTCAAATGAGAGGTGCTTATGAAACTAATATTCATGCGCCGGGTATTTCTGTATCTTATTATTGGTAGGCCATTTAATTATGAAAGCAATGAAAAAAAATATAAAACTATATATCGGACTAGCAATTTTAGGATTCGCTAGCTCCTGTGCTCCTACGCTAGATGAACTGGAAACCTCGAAAGGCACAGCTGATTTCTCTAAATTTATCGCTATAGGAAACTCCTTAACCTCCGGATATGCAGACAATGGACTTTATTTAGAGGGTCAGAAAGTAGCATTTCCAAATTTAATGGCAGAGCAATTTAAATCTGTTGGTGGAGGTGAATTTACTTCTCCTTTCTTTAGCGCAGATCAGGCGAACGGAACTGGCTATTTATCTTTAAAATCATTAGAGGATGGAAATCCTGTAATGGAGCAGATAGCTCCTCAAGCCATTCGTGGGCAAAATAGTCAAGGCGGTCCTTTATTCACAAAATATCTGGATCCTATCCAAAATTTAGGTGTACCGGGAATGCGTTTGGATTTGGCCTATTTTGATGGCTTCGGATCTGAATTTGGTAATCCATATTTCGAAAGACTGTTGCCGACAGATCAAGTGGGCAAACAAACATATATGCAATATGCCACTTCTCATGAACACACTTTTTTCTCTTTTTGGTTAGGTAATAACGACGTGTTGGGTTATGCTACAAATGGCGCTGCAGCATCGGAAGATCCTACAAAGCAACTGATTGAAGTAGCACAATTTACAGGTCTTTACACGAATTTTATCGATAAATTAACAGAAAACGGCTCAAAAGGCGTGGTTGCAACTATTCCAGATGTAACCTCAATTCCTTTCTTTAATACTGTTACAACTGCACGTTTAAATGCAGCAGTAGACGCTGCTTCCGGTGGTGCTGCAAAAAATGTTTTTATAGCTACAAAAACCGGTCCTCGCGCAGCAACGGATGAAGACTTATTTATTCTGACATTTCCTACTGCCTTGTTAGGGCAACCAAATGAAGGACAAATCCCTTACGGTATGCATCCTTTAAATCCTATTGAGGATCAATATGTATTGGACAAGGCAGAAGCATCACAAGTAGCTAGCAGAGTTAAAGCTATCAATGATCAAATTAAAGCTATTGCAGAATCGAAAGATATTGCTGTAGCTGACGTATATACTTTCTTAAATAAAGTAAAGACAGGTTATAACTATAATGGCGTACATATCTCTGCTGCTTTTATAACAGGGAATGCCTTTTCATTAGATGGAGTTCACCTTACTCCTATGGGAAATGCAATCGTCGCAAACTTATTTATTGATGCAATAAACAGTAAGTACAAAGCTAATGTACCTACGGTTGATGTCAGTCAATATCGAGGCGTTAAATATCCTAATTAAAAAAACAAAAGCCCTCTAGCAACTAGCAGAGGGCTTTTGTTTTTTTAAGATATACCACAATAGACGGTAGAGTAAGGACAAGTATATTTTGCGTCTATCCTCGGTCTATTATCTATCTTCAAAATTTGTTATTTTTGATTACTAAATTCAAAAGCATGAAAGTTCATTTAAAGAGACAAAATCAAGCAGTACATTTTGAGGCATCAAGCGAATTATCTACCGTAAAGGTAAATATTGACGGATCAGAGTCGATCGGTGGAGAAGGAAAAGGAGTTAGACCAATGGAATTGGTATTAATGGCTTTAGGATCCTGTAGTGTCTTTGATTTAACCAATATTCTTCAAAAGCAGCGTCAGGATATTCAGGATATTCAAGTAGAAGTACAGGGTGATCGTAGAGAAGAGATTCCCAATATCTTCACTAAGATTCATATCACGTTTAAATTAAAAGGTAATATTGATGAAGCGAAAGCTCAGAAGGCAGCAGAATTAGCTGTTAAGAAATATTGTTCTGTTCACGATATGTTAGCCAATGGGGGCATTGATATAACGTATAGTCTTCAATTCAATAAATAAGTTTTTATTTTAAAACTAATTTGGAAGGATATACCACATCCTGTGCAGTTGAGGTATATTCTTTCTTATCAATACAATCGAATAATATCTCAGCGGCTTTCTGTGCCTGTTTATCCGGATATTGTTCAATACTTCCCATAGGCGGATTATCCATATATTTCCACAGCGGATAATTAGCATAACTAATAAAGTACATATCCTGATTTAATATTATTCCACGTTGTTTCGCGTATCGAATTAAATCCAGGGTTACAAAATCATTGAAAGAAACAACTGCTGATGGGCGTTGAGCAAGGGAGGATATTTTTTCCATTGCCTCTTCATTTCCCTGTTCAGTTAAATCAGTATTTACGATTGAATTTTCATGTGGTTTAATACCATTCTTCACAAGTGCCTTTTTGAAAGCTATTGCTCTTTCTTTTGAAGCCAATAAAGATTCAGGGCCATTAATCAAAGCAATATTTTGATGCCCTCGTTCGATAAATGCAGTAATAGCTTCTTCCATACCGGAAGATAAATCACTATATACTTTATGAACGTGTGGCATATCAGGAACACAATCAAAGAATACAATAGGTATTTCAGTTTTTGCTAGAAGGTCTACAAAATCAGTATCTCCGGTATTCTTACTCATTGAGATTAAGATGCCGTCCACCCGGTGCTTTTTGAAAGTTTGAATAATATTTAGCTCCCTGTTTTCGTTGTCAAGAGATTGTCCTAAAAGCACAGTATACTTCTTCTCTTCAGCAACATTTTCAATTGCACTAATAGCATCGGAGAAAAACGGCTCCGAAAGTTTAGGTAGAATGACTCCTATTGTAAAGGTTTTTCGTTGCTTAAAGAAGATAGCTGTTTGGTTTGGCTCATAAGACATTTCTTCGGCCATTTTCTTAACTCGCATAGTCGTTACCAATCCAATGCTAGGGTGATCGTTCAATGCACGAGACACCGTAGATGGGGAAATTTTCAGCTTTCTTGCAATTTCCTTAATCGTGGTTGGTTTATTTCCTGCCATGTAACAAAGTTAACAATTTAATAACAAAAATTACTTCTTTAACATATTCCTAGGGGGTATTCTGTTCAGTTCCTTGATATTGCCTGAGGCTGAGCTACGAAGGGTCTCCCTCGTTGAAGCCTTCATACTGGAATTAGTGTTTAATATATCCAAAGCCTTACGCGTCATATCTTCAGAGGGGTCACCAAATTGCTTGTGAATATTGTCGTATGTATTGGGATAATCGGCCGGAATACCATCCCAATAATCCGTATAATTATCTGCATTAATAATCTTAAATGAAGCAGCCCACAAACCGATATCATCTGATATGTCTTCTCTAAAAAAACCAACAGGCTTTCCATAGGTAGCCCCTCTATAAGCAACAATCTTCACATCCATATAGGGTTTCAATGCAACGATAACAATTTCACTTGCCGATGCAGTATATTCACTTGCCAGAAAAACAACCTTCTTAATTTCCGTAGTACCTCCGCTTTTATCAAATACCTCATCCACAAAATCACGGCTACCCTCATTACGCTCTTTCTCTAAGTTCTTGTTTACACCATACTTGAACATTAATTTCCCATTCCCGGTACTGTTAATAATTTTATTGAGTAAATAGATCGCACTACTTACATATCCTCCCCCATTATACCTTAAGTCTACAATAAGGTCAGATATATTTTCGGTAGCAAAAACAGTAAAAATGGAATCAATCCCTTTTCTCATTTTATTATCCGCCCCACTTGAATATAATTCCTCAAAGGAGGAAAGAGCAATATATCCTGTTTTAGTACCTTTTTCTACAATAACTTTCCCTAATTGGAAAGGCTCAATATTATAAGAAGTATAAGTCAGGTTATGGGATTTCTCAATATTATTAGATTTAATTTTGATACTTAAAGTCCTTTCCTCAACATATTGGTTAATCTTGCTTTGATTTGAATAAACCATATTCTTGTCACCTTGAAGCTCCATTACTTTATCCCCTCTTTTTATACCAACTTTAGCCGCAGGAGAACCGCCTTCAACAAACATGACAAACAAACTATCATTTCGATCACCATCAAATGCCATAAATAATCCGTAACCATCTGCAAGATCCGCTTTGGCTGAATAATCGGTATCATCCCCCATATCTTCAATCCACGAATAACTATCTATTGGTCCCTTTCTATCAGGATAATTAAAAAAATTATTGAATACAGGTGTTTGGTTCTTTAAATAACTCAACAAACTCTTAGCATTAGAGAAATCATCCGTTAAATCTGAAATAGGATTATAGCTAGGGATCGATGATTCCCAATAAGACAAGTATTTATATTTTGAGTACACACTATCCAGAACCTGTTGTTCAGCCGTACGCTCTACATCTGGTCTAACAGGTGGATCTACTGTAGATAAATCTTTCTTACAACTATATAAAACAGATAAAGCAATAAAGACAAAAAGCTTTGCAAAAAATATGTTTTTCATTCGAACGTAATAAGTAAAATCAAATCTAACTAAATTCTATCCTACAATGGACTGGATGTTGATTAAAAAGATTAATTCTTCAATGGTAAATTTGGAATTCTTTTATCAGGGAATATGTACATATTATTACGATATTCCTTTATTTCCGGCACCTGATTTATTTTAAGTAGGTTTTGCTCAGAATTTCTGGAAGAGGCTTTAGCCTTAGGTTCATAATTTCCATACGCAATATGGTAAAGCGCTTCTTTTAACATCAATTCATTGGGATCACCTAACTGGAAAAAAAAGCCATCTGCTGCATCCGATTTATTCCCTTTCAATCCGGAGAAATAATCTCCATACCCGGCACTATTAGTCATCTTAAAAGAGGTAATGTATAAATCAGCATATCTATTAACTACTGGCCAACCAAAGAAACCCACCGGTTTCCCGTATGTCCCCATATTCGATGTTGTGATAATTTCTGTCGTCATATAAGGAGCCAATACATTCATAACAAGTTCGCTCGCGGAGGCCGTACTTTGAGTTCCTAAGAAATACACTCTACCAAGATTTAAGCTATTTTTTTTATCGAAATTGATAGAAATATTTTCTTCTTCATAATATCTATTAAATTTATAATCATACATTTTTCCCTTATCAGCGGATTTCGGAGCAATTAGATTCGCTAAAAGCTCGGCTGAATTTGTAGAACCTCCCCCATTATACCTGAGGTCAACAACAAGTTCATCAATATTTGCAGCTTCGAAATCATTAAAAACTTTTGTGAGAGCATTGTAATAACTATTAGGCCCGTTGCTACTTAATACATTGACAAAAGATGTATAAGCCAGGTATCCCACCTTCTTATCCCCCACAGCAATAACTTGAGCGCTTAATATTGGATCTATATTATAAGCCGCACCTGTAACTGTGATTTCTTTTGTGTTTTGCTCTCCCGGAGATTGGACAACTAATTTTAAAGTCTCCCCGGACATAAACTTGTAGAAATTTTTAAATCCCTGGGCTTGATCTGTATCATAGTCTAATTTAGAATCTCCATTCATACTAAGAACTCTCATTCCACGCTTTAATCCTACGGCTTCTGCCGGGGACTTTTTCTGAACCAGTTTAATATACATATTCCCGGTCGATTCACCATTTACTCCGCTTAAATAAATGGGAGTAACACCCGTTTCTTTATAAACCCCTTGTTGAATTTCCTCACTTACAGTTCCTGCTCTATCAATAAAACTAAAACGATCATCAATACCACTTTTCTGATATATAATTTGTCTCAGCGCACTTAAAACTTCCTCCGCATCCTTATATTGATTAGTAAAAGCTTTCAAATCCGGATTACCTGTACCATCATCTTTAGGTGCCGGAAGCTTATCCTCCCATAAAGAAAATGCTAAAGAATAAAAATAAGTGGAATCTCTCAGGAGGATTTCTTTTGCAGGATCTCGTCCATCATCATCAGGTGTAGGATCTGTATTATCTTTTTTACAACTAGCTCCAAATAGAAGGGAAAGCAGTAAAGCCGCAAGCCATATTTTTTTCATCATAATTTAGTTAAATTGTCTTCAATGAAAATCAAATCGGTTTCATTTATTTGATTTTCTAAAGCAATATAACTAAAAGGTTCAATATTTCGGAAGTTTAACTCATCCGAAAAATATATCCTAACATCCCTATCAAACCCCTGCCAATCAATATGTTTTAGTTTATTAAGTTGCATTGCAGGATTACCTTTTGTCAGGATAGCAATTTTTGCGCCCCTTTCTATAATGGATGCAAACAGAAGTTTGATCTCGATATACAAATACAATTTTAAAGGTAAATGCCCATTCACCTTTAATCGTTCAAAATTTTCGCGGTAATCTTTATCAAACTTAAAATGATCTTTGGTGGCTTCGTAGACTGCATCCTCACCCTGTTCCATATACACTTCTTTCATAAAATTTACCATGTCCGCTGCAATGGGTCTACCCTCGGTAAACTCAACAAATTGAGCAAAGAGATAATAAATTTGTAACAAGTAGTCTTTCTTTGGAAACAGGACATCATCCAATTCAAATAAATAGAGTTTTTTATCTAAAAGGATATCTTGAATATTAGTCATATTTAAACAGTACATAAAGCGACATCGTTGCCATCATCAGAAACAGTTAACAAGCCGCTAACCTCAAATTCAAGGGTTTTATCTGAATGAATACTCTTCCCCTTTTCACAAATCAGGAGCTCTATCGTAGATGCTGGATTTTCCAATACGAAGATATCTTCTAAATCAGACTTATCAGGACTCAAAACATGGATTCCGTATTCTTCAAACAATAATTTCGTTTCGGATAAAGATTGAACTTCGGATAAACCCAATGGAAGAAGATAATCAATTTGCTTATCCAGACATAGTTTGAGAAGTTCATGAGCAAATGTTGGATTGATGCCTGTCGGGATTTTGCTGTAGTTCGCAGCAAGGAAGCTCGGAACTTCTTCAGAACTGGCAAATTTAACATCATATTGACTTTGAATAAGTTTAGCGATCCTTTGTGCCAAAGGTCTTGTCCCGAATGTAATTAGAAGCTTTTGCATATTAATAGATTAATCCGTCACGCATATGGATGGTTCGATCGGAGATTCGGGCCAACTCTTCATTATGGGTTACAATAATAAATGTCTGTTGCATTCTATCACGAAGGTCAAAAAACAACTGATGTAAGGCTGTAGCGTTTTCAGAATCAAGATTTCCGGAGGGTTCATCTGCAAGGATCAAGGTTGGATCATTAATCAAAGCACGAGCAACAGAAACACGTTGTTGCTCCCCACCCGACATAGCCGAAGGCTTATGATTTGCACGGTGTGCAACACCTAGAATATCTAATAACTCCATTGCTCTTCCTTCAACAACTTTCTTATCAATACCAGCAATAAAACCCGGAATACAAACATTCTCTAAGGCTGTAAATTCGGGAAGCAAGTGATGGAACTGAAAAACGAAACCAATATGTCGATTCCGAAAGTCACTCAACTGTTTCTCATTTAATGCAAAAATATCTTCGCCTTCTATAAGAACAGTTCCTTTATCCGGTTTGTCCAGAGTACCAATAATATGAAGCATAGTACTCTTTCCAGCACCAGACGCTCCGACTATGGAAACAATTTCCCCCTTTCTTACAGAAACACTTACGCCCTTGAGGATTTCAAGTTCACCGTAAGACTTAAAAATATTATTAGCCTTTAAGATCATACTGCGAAAATAGTAAAAATCAAAAACAACCTTGTTATAATGAATTGATAGATTCATGATTCTATAATTTAATAGAAATAATAACTTGACCCTTACGAATAAATACGCTATTTTTACAGCAAATTTTTTTATCAATGAACATTCACGAATATCAAGGAAAAGAAATACTTAAGAGTTTCGGAGTAAGAGTACAGGAAGGTATTGTTGCTGAAACACCAGAGCAAGCTGTTGAGGCTGCTAAGAGAATGAAAGAAGAATTCAACTCGGATTGGGTTGTTGTAAAAGCACAGATCCATGCGGGTGGTCGTGGTAAAGGTGGTGGTGTAAAGTTGGCTAAAAACCATGATGAGGTATTACAACGTTCTACTGACATCATCGGAATGCAACTTGTTACTCCTCAAACTGGTCCAGAAGGTAAAAAAGTTAATAAGGTTTTAATTGCTCAGGATGTATATTATCCTGGAGACAGTGAAACAAAAGAATTCTACATGTCTGTATTATTAGACCGTGCAACTGGTCGTAACATCATTATGTACTCTACAGAGGGTGGTATGGACATTGAAGAGGTTGCTGAAAAAACTCCTCACCTAATTTTTAAAGAAGAAATAGATCCTAAAGTTGGTCTCCAAGGATTCCAAGCTCGTAAGATCGCTTTCAACTTAGGTCTTACCGGTGCTGCACATAAAGACATGGTAAAATTCGTTGCTGCTTTATATAAAGCATACGATTCTATCGACGCTTCTATGTTCGAAATCAATCCTGTATTAAAAACATCTGATGATAAAATCTTAGCTGTTGATGCAAAGGTAAACTTAGATGAGAATGCATTATACCGTCACCCGGAAATTGCTGCTCTTCGTGATGTATCGGAAGAAGATCCTACAGAAGTTGAAGCTGGTGAGTTTAACTTAAACTATGTTAAACTTGACGGAAACGTTGGTTGTATGGTAAATGGTGCCGGTTTAGCTATGGCTACTATGGACATCATTAAAATCGCTGGTGGTGAGCCTGCAAATTTCTTAGACGTTGGTGGTACTGCAAATGCTGAAACAGTTAAAGCTGGTTTCAACATTATCTTGAAAGACCCGAATGTAAAAGCTATCCTAATTAATATCTTTGGTGGTATCGTTCGTTGTGACCGTGTTGCTCAAGGTGTTATTGATGCTTACAATGAAATCGGAAACATCCCTGTGCCAATCATTGTTCGTCTACAAGGTACGAATGCGAAAGAAGCAAAAGAATTAATCGACAATTCAGGACTAAAAGTTTACTCAGCAATCTTATTAAAAGAAGCTGCTGAACTAGTAACTAAAGTACTAGAAGAAGGTAAATAATTCTGATAAAAATATATAAAAAACAGGCTACTATAAAATGGTAGCCTGTTTTTTTATAGACAAAAGATTCAAGATTTCAGATAAAAAAATATGAACTCTCTTTTCCTCTCTTCAATCCTAATGAATTTTATAACATGTAAGTCAAAATAGTATTAAGCCACCTACTTCTCCTCTCTAAATATGAAATACTACGGAGTAAATACTATTTTTGCAACATACAAATACGATAAACTATGACAACACCTACTTCGGATATTTCTCGTGAAAAGTCTGCGGAGTTATTTGAGAAGGCTAAACAATACTTCCCTGGAGGAGTTAACTCTCCCGTTCGAGCATTCAAATCTGTTTATGGAACCCCTTTATTTATTGAACGCGGTGACAAGGCTCATATTTGGGACGCTGATGGCAATGAATTTATTGATTACTGTTGTTCATGGGGTCCTTTAATTCTCGGTCATAATACTTCTGAAATCCGTGAAGCGGTACAGGAACAATTAGGCAAAGGACTAAGCTTTGGTGCTCCTACTGCTTTAGAAAATGAATTGGCAGAATTGATTTTAAGCAAAAACAAAAAAATTGAGAAAATCAGATTTGTTAGTTCCGGTACTGAAGCTGTGATGTCAGCAATACGTTTAGCCAGAGGATATAACAAGCGCGATAAAATTGTGAAGTTTGAAGGTTGTTATCATGGCCATTCAGACTCTTTATTGGTAAAAGCCGGATCAGGTTTAGTGACTTTTGGAGAAACTTCTTCTGCAGGGGTTCCTAAAGCATTTGCTGATGAAACAATAGTCATCGCATTAAACGATGCTGAAGCTTTGAATAAAGTATTTGAAGACTTTAAAGATGAAATTGCTGCAGTAATTATTGAAGGTGTACCTGCTAATAATGGTTTGCTTATTCAGAACAAAGAGTACATTCATTTCTTAAGGGATATCACAAAAGAAAATGGCGCGCTTTTGATCATGGACGAAGTGATTACAGGTTTTCGCTTAGGCTTCGAAGGTGCATCTAAATATTATGATATCCAACCGGATATTATTACATATGGAAAGATTATCGGAGGAGGAATGCCTGTCGGCGCTTACGGAGCTTCCAAGGAATTAATGTCATGTATATCCCCTGATGGGGCGGTTTATCAGGCAGGAACATTATCCGGAAATCCTGTGGCTATGGCAGCAGGGATAGCAGCCCTTCAAATATTAGCACAACCAGGGTTTTACGAAAAATTAGAGCAAACAACACAAGAATTTGTGGCAGAATTGCGTTCCTTTATTAAAGAAAAAGGTTATGAAGTAACCTTAACAACTATAGGATCTATTTTCTGGTTCGCCTTTACTAATAAAGAAAAGATACAAAGAGCAGATGAAATTGACCCTGCATCCATGGAAAAATACAAAATAATGCATCGCGAATTATTAAATAACGGGGTATACTTTGGACCTTCCGGATATGAAGTAGGATTTATTTCAGCAGCTCATACAGATGAAGATTTGAAGAAAACGCTTCAAGTTGTAAAAAATGCGCTAAATATTGTATTTCAATAAATATTAAACAATTATAAATTATATTTGTTAAGTTAAACAAAACAAATCTGTCTAAATATAAAAAGATGAGAACACTAAAATCAGCATTAGCAGTATTAGCGGCAACCGCGGTACTAGCTTCATGTAATAATCCTACAAAAAATCAAGAAGGAGAAGTCAAAGATTCAACAGCATTATCCGACACTGTTGGCGCGATTGCAGTTAACCCATTGCAACATGCTAAAGACTTCCCAGGCGCTACTCTGAAAGTTTCTTCAATTACTTCCGAAAAAGTTGGAACAGACTCAGCAAAAATCACAGTGAAGTATGATGTTCAGAACTTTAATTTAACTGAGCAGACTGAACACTCTCACCATATGGCAAACTCTCATGACGGTCAGCATATCCACTTTATTTTGGATAATACCCCGTATGTAGCACTATATAAACCAGAGCACACATTTACTGTACCTGTAAACTCTGAACATTATTTATTATCCTTCCTTTCGCGTTCATTCCATGAATCAATCAAAACTGCGGATGCTTCTAAATTAGTTAAATTCAAAGTGGAAGGTGATGCTAAAATTACTGAACTTCCTACTCCTACAGAACCATCTTTGTTCTATAGCAGACCAAAAGGTGACTATAAAGGGGAAGAAACTAAAACTTTATTATTAGATTTCTTCGTTGTAAACACTACATTAGGTGCTGATGCAAATAAGGTAAAAGCAACCATCAATGGCCAGGAGTTTACATTAGACCAATGGGTTCCTTACGAAATCTTAAACTTACCATTAGGTGAAGCTTCAGTTAAATTAACTTTAGTAGACAAAGATGGTAATGCCATCACTGGAGACAATGTATCTGTCGAAAGAAAATTCAATTTATTGGAGCAATAGAAAGAAAAGTAAATCATAAAAAAACCGATGTTGAAGTCTCAACATCGGTTTTTTTGTTTTAACAGCAATCTTAAAACCCTGGTGATTTCAAATTCAATCCTGCCCGTTCGTCTAAACCAAACATTAAGTTCATATTTTGCACGGCCTGACCTGAAGCACCTTTTAACAGATTATCTGTTGCATTTAAGATTAAAAGCTTTTTCCCATGCTTTTCAAGATGCATAATACTCTTATTGGTATTTACGACTTGTTTAAGGTCAATATTTTTCCTTGAGACATGTGTGTATGGATGCGTAGCATAATATGTCTCATACAAGCTGTATGCTTCTTCTTCTGTCAAATCAGTATCTACATAAATCGCTGAGAAAATTCCACGAGGGAAATCCCCTCGTTGAGGAATAAAATTAATCTTCTCTGCAGCTCTATCCATTAATGAGGCATCCGACACCGGTAAGAAGCCTTTTTGTAATTGGTCCAGAGATTCTGACACCTCTTGCAAATGCTGGTGTGAAAATGATTTATAAGCGGATAAATTATTGTTTCTCCAAGAGAAGTGAGTTGTTGCTGATGGTTTTTGACCTGCTCCGGTAGATCCGGTAGTGGCATTTACATGAATTTGATCAGGTAATAATCCCTTACTTGCTAAAGGCAGTAGCGCGAGCTGAATGTTCGTAGCAAAGCAACCGGGATTCGCAATGTATTGGGCTGATTTAATAGCCTCTTTATTAAGTTCAGGTAAACCATAGACAAAATCCTTACCCTGATATGCTGTATTCGATTTTAATCTATAATCTTGAGAAAGATCAATAATTTTTACGGATGGATCTATAGCGTTGGCATCTAAAAATTTACGTGCATCACCATGTCCTACACATAAAAACAAAACATCTATATTGGAATGGAAATCTGAAGAGAAAGTCAAATCAGTATCACCATAAAGATCGTTATGAACGTCTGAAATCTTATTCCCTGCATTTGAAGCACTATTAGCAAATATGATGTCTACATGAGGGTGATAAATTAATACCCGAAGCAATTCTCCTCCGGTATAACCAGCCGATCCTATAATTCCTACTTTAATTTTTTCCATTATATTTCTAATTAACGAAATGGGCACAATTTTTCTATTGTACCCATTGCTTTATAAAAATCTTTTAAACAACAGAAACTCATTATCGGGTTCCTGTACCAGAAAATCCAGCTTTTTATACAATGATTGTGCAATATGATTTTCTATCTGAGTCTCAAGCTGAATGAATACTGCTCCTTCATTCTTAGCAAAAGTAACGGCTTGCTCTATTAACTGCTGAGCTAACCCTTCCTTCCTAAATTTTTCATCTACATATAAATCGTTAAGAATCCAATTCTTTATCATTCTTGCTGATGAATATTTAGCATATAACTGCGTAAATCCAACAGGCAGATTATCCTTATATGCTAAATATATTACAGATTCTTTATTTTCAATCCTTGATTTCAAGAAGGCTTTACCTCTTTCAATAGCTGATTCCTGCTTATAGAATACCCGATAAGCATCGAATAGTCCTGCAAGATCATCTAAATGTTCAAGGTTGGCTTCAATAATCATTAACCTTTATTATTTACTTTGTGCCAGATGATTGTTTGGTTACCAAAAATTTTTGAGAACCCTTTTACATCATCCCCTGTATAACCTTTATTCATTTCGCCATAGCTTCCGAATTTGTTAGACATTAAATCATGATCTGACTCAATTCCCAGAATGACAAAACGGTGCGGATGAAGCTCCACGAAAACCCGTCCTGAGACAGTCTCCTGAGAACTTTGCAAGAAAGCCTCCATATCTCGCATTACCGGATCGTGCATTTGGCCTTCATGCATGTAATTGCCATAAAATCCAGCCAATTGATCTTTCCACGATAGTTGCCATTTTGTTAATGTATGCTTTTCTAAAGTGTGGTGAGCTTTGATAAGGATAATAGGACCGGCAGCTTCAAAACCAACACGTCCTTTAATACCTATAATCGTGTCTCCAACATGAATATCACGACCAATACCATAAGATTGTGCAATTGCCTGAAGTTCCTGAATCACTTTAACCGGACTCAACTTCTCACCATTTAAAGCAACAGGTTCACCTTTTTCAAAATCAATAGTAACTTGACGAGGTTCTGTTGAAGTAATTTGGGTAGGCCACGCAGATTCGGGTAGATATTGATTAGAAGTTAAAGTCTCAGCCCCTCCAACTGAGGTACCCCAAAGACCTTTATTAATAGAATATTTAGCTTTTTCTGCCGAATATTCTACTCCATGTTTATTTAAATATTCAATTTCATCCTCACGAGATAATTGCAAATCGCGAATTGGAGTAATAATTTCTACTCCCGGAATCAGGGTTTGGAAAATCATATCAAAACGCACTTGATCATTTCCGGCACCTGTTGATCCATGCGCAACACATTCCGCACCAATTTTCTTTGCATAAGTTGCAATAGCTGTAGCCTGTGAAACACGTTCGGCAGATACAGATAAAGGATAGGTAGCATTCTTTAATACATTACCGAAAATCAAATATTTGATAGTACCTCGATAGTAATCTTCAGTTTCATCAATAGTAGTATGTGACTTAACACCTAATTCATAGGCTCTTTTTTCGATATTCTTTAATTCCTCTTCTGAGAATCCTCCAGTATTTACAATCACGGAGTGAACTTCTAATCCTAAGTCGCGAGAAAGATAAATACAACAAAATGAGGTATCCAATCCACCACTAAATGCTAAAACTACTTTTTTCATTTTATAACGATTAATATGCTGATAATAACAATAATAACAAATTAATAGCCTTTTATAGGCTTCGCCCCTACGGGAATTACCGCAGCAACAATTTTCTTAGTTGATTTCCACAACTTTGCTTCTATTCTTTTTAATAAAGACTGTTTTTTAGAAATCCGATCTAAACGCTCTTTAGCTTCTGCTTTACGCAAGATTTTTTCTTTCAATTCTTTTTCTTTCTCCACCGGATCCCAAAGCATGGCAGTACACATGCAATTCTTACGTTCTTTCGCCACTAAAATATCGAAGTTAACACAAGACTGGCAACCTTTCCAAAATTCTTCATCTTGAGTTAGTTCAGAATAAGTAACGGGTTCATATCCAAGATCAGAATTAATCTTCATGACAGCTAAACCTGTCGTAAGACCAAAGATTTTGGAATTAGGATATTTCTCACGGGAAAGTTCAAAAACTCTTTTCTTTATCGCTTTTGCTAATCCTACCTTACGAAAATCCGGGTTGACAATTAATCCCGAATTGGCTACATAATCACCATGGCTCCAAGTTTCGATATAACAAAAACCAGCCCAGGTGCCATCTTTATGCAAGGCAATAACTGCTTTTCCCTCTTCCATCTTACGCGCCACGTATTCTGGTTTCCTACGAGCAATACCCGTTCCTCGAGCCTTTGCTGACTCGAACATTTCATTACAGATATCATCTGCATATCTTACATGATTTGCAGTTGCGGGAATGATTAAAAAATCTGAAAGTGTCATTTAATAATGTCGACCTAAAAATAAAATACCTAAGTATTTGAACTATCTATTCTATAATTTGAATATCATTCATCGAGCTGGATGAACAACGAAATGGGAAGTATGCCTGCCTCAGAATCAAGCTCGAGGCAGAATAGGTCGTCGGAATCGTAAAACAGGACAACTAATTGTACGCAGTTTATAGTATGCTCCCTTAACAAGCTTCATAAAAGCTTGTGAGAAAAAACTCATATATAACTTGTTACAATTCATCTCTTTGTCTATTTATACTTTAGTGATCAGACTGCGCAAAAGTAAACATTTATTTTTTTCTTTTATGCAATATGAAAGTAGTTTTTTTATTTATCCTATAAATTGCCGCATCCTTCATTGAAAACCTTTCAATCAGACTTTCCAATCATTGAAACGTTTAAAATCCCTCATTGTTTTGTAAGAATATGCTCACATACTTAGCATTTGCTTCAATATTTAAATAAATCCGTAGTTTTGCATAAATTTAAATATCATGGTTGGTCCAAGTGTCTTTTTCTACGCAATTTTTGTTATCCCTTATATATTATTCATGTATTGGTTGGTGAAACAGGATAAAAAGAAATATGTGTGGGGTATTATCGTCGTAACAGTCGTAGCAATTTTTGGAATGATTGTTTCACAAAGAGCGAGCAAGATTGCAGTGGAGAACTACAAGCAACATCAAGTTGACGCCAGAGAAACCGAAGTGAAAAATCATCACATAGATAGCTTAAAACAGAAATAAAAATTTCCAAAAATAAAAAGCAAAGGGCAATAGAAATTTCTATTGCCCTTTGCTTTTTATTGAGACTATCTTACTTAGTAATCCCTTCTAACTTAAAAAGGAAAGCATAATTAAGGGCTACATCTTTTAAATAATCAAATCTCCCCGATGCTCCTCCATGTCCATAATCCATATCTGTTTTCAACAAGATTACATTATCCCCTTTTTTAGTTGCTCTAAGCTTGGCTACCCATTTTGCCGGTTCGAAATACTGAACCTGACTATCGTGAAGTCCTGTGGTGACTAATAGATTCGGATATTCTTTAGCCTCAATATTCTCATACGGAGAATATGACTTCATATACTCATAAGCTTCTTTATTATTTGGATTTCCCCATTCATCATATTCATTTGTTGTCAATGGAATGCTTTCATCCAACATCGTATTAACAACATCTACAAACGGAACTTGAGCAATAACACCGTTCCATATTTCAGGAGCCATATTTATAATTGCACCCATTAACAATCCCCCTGCACTTCCTCCTTGCGCATATAGATGCTCTTTCGATGTGAAGTTTTGATCAATTAAATATTTACCACAATCTATGAAATCAGTAAACGTATTTTTCTTCTTCAACATTTTACCATCTTCATACCATTGCCTTCCCATTTCTTCTCCTCCTCGTATATGTGCTATCGCATAAATAAAACCTCTATCTAAAAGCGATAATCTCGACGAACTAAAACTAGGGTCCATTGAACTACCATAAGAACCATAAGCATACAACAACAAAGGAGCAGAACCATTCTTTTTAGTTCCTTTTTTGTAAACGATGGAAATTGGAACCTCGGTACCGTCTGTCACTTTTGCCATAGCACGTTCGGTTACATAATTCTCTTGATCATAACCTCCCAATACTTCTTGCTGCTTTAACAAAGTTTTATCCTTGCTTTTCATATTATAATCATATGTTGAAGAAGGAGTTACTAAAGAGGTGTATCCGTAACGTAAGATATCTGTATTATAATCCGCGTTGGTACTTGGGTAAACAGTATATGCTGCTTCTCCAAAATCCAAATAATGTTGGCTATTGTCTTGCAGATTTCTGATCGCCAATTGAGTTAATCCATTCTTTCTTTCCGAAATCGCAAGATAATGTACAAACTCATCGATTCCCTGAATTAAAACATCTTCCCGATGTGGAATAAATTCCTTCCAGTTTTCCTTTCCGGTTTTATCCAAGGGAGTTTCCATTACTTTAAAATTCCTGGCATTATCATTTGTCACGATTAAAAATTTATCCTCCAAAGGAGTTACATCGTAAAGCACATCCTTAGTTCTCGGTTGGAAAACCTTAAATTCCGCATTCGCTTCATCAGATTTAATATATCGTGTTTCAGAACTTAATGTTCCACCAGAATAGATAAAAATGTATTTATCATTTTTAGATTTCGATACCCCAATATAGTTTGTATTATCCTTTTCTTCATAAACCACCGCATCAGATTCACTCGATGTCCCTAATGTATGGCGTTTTATTTTTTCACTTAATAAAGTAACAGGATTCTTTGAGGTATAGAAAATCGTTTGATTATCAGCAGCCCAAACCGAAGACCCTGAAGTTCTGATGATTCGATCTGGTAATAATTCTCCCGTTTCCAGATTTTTAATCTGAATGACATACTCTCTTCTGGAAACAGTATCAACAGCATAAGCCAGCAATTTATTATCCGGACTAACTGAGGCACCTCCTAAAGCATAATAGGCAAAACCTTTAGCCATTTTATCGACGTCCAGAAGAATTTCTTCCTTCGCATCCAAACTTCCTTTTTTACGACATAACTTATAATATTGTTGCCCTTCCTCTGTACGTTGATAATAATAATACCCATTTTTAAAATAAGGCACACTTTCATCTGTTTCTTTGACCCTTCCTTTCATCTCTTTAAAAAGAATATCCTGAAAAGGTTCCGTATCCTTCATCATAGCCTCGGTATACTTATTTTCTGCTTCCAGATAGGCCACAACATTTGATGAATCAGGGCCCTTTTTAAAATAATCGTTCATCCAATAATATGGATCCGATACAGTATCTGCGTGTATAATACGCTCGTGAGCTTTTAATTCTGCCACGGGCGGTGTTGTATTTGGCCATTTAATCGGCTCTTTTTGTGTGCTTTCCGGCGAACAGGAAGAAATCATTATTGACAATATTAAACCTATAATAAACTTATCTTTCATACATTCAAATTAACGTGGTTATTAATTGCTTAAAAATAAAACAAATTCTTAAGGATTTTAGATTAATTAACAAAAGCATCTTGTTGAAAATCTTAAATTTGTAGAATTATAATCTATAAAAATATGATAGGAACAAATAAATTTCTGTGTTATTTAGCCTTAGGACTTCTTCCAACCCTTGGATTTAGCCAAGATAAAACCCCTGCTCCTGCGAATTGGTACAACCTTGACTTTCAGAAAGATGGAGTTATGGGGATCAGTACAGAGAAAGCACAAGAACTTCTTAAAGGAAAAAAACCTACTCCGGTGATCGTTGCAGTGCTAGATGGAGGAGTTGATATTCAACATGAGGATTTAAAAGATGTTTTGTGGACCAATCCAAAAGAAATACCGGGAAATGGTAAAGATGATGATGGCAACGGATATATAGATGATGTCCATGGATGGAACTTTATCGGTAACAAAGATGGAAAAAACGTAAATCAGGACAATCTTGAAGTTACCCGATTAATCCGCATTTACGAACCCAAATATATTTCTGTACTCCCTTCTACCCCACTCTCTGAAAAGGAGAGAAGAGAATTTGTCGCTTATCAAAAGATGATTACAGATTACACATCCCTCATGGATGATGCTTCTTTCGGAAAGATAAATTACGGACGTCTGAAAGAAGAAGTTGACGGCATAGTTAAATCAATCGGAAAAGAACCAAAAGATATTACAAAAGCTGATCTAGATAATTTCCAGCCTACCGGAGATCGTCAAAAGATGGCAATCAGAATTGCAAAGAAAGAATTAGATAATGGTTCTTTTGAGAAATTCTACACCGATATTTCAGATGCAGTTAAATATTATACTGATCAAACAGATTTTCATTTAAATAAGGATTTCGATCCTCGAAACATAGTAGGAGATAATTATGAAGATGCTTCAGAGCGTGACTACGGCAATAATGACGTAAAAGGCCCTGATGCTGAACACGGAACGCACGTGGCCGGAATTATAGCCGCAAAACGCAACAATAACATAGGAGTAGATGGAGTAGCAGATCATGTTCAAATTATGGCTGTACGTTTAGTTCCTAATGGAGATGAGCGTGATAAGGATGTTGCAAATGGAATTCGCTATGCTGTGGATAATGGTGCTCGAGTTATTAACATGAGTTTTGGTAAAGGGTATGTATACAATAAGAAAACAGTAGAGGATGCTATTAAATATGCAGAATCTAAGGATGTATTACTGGTACATGCAGCCGGAAACGATGCACAAGATAACGATGTAGTAAAAAATTATCCTATGAAATACTTTACCGACAGTGTAGATGCAGTAATAGGTGAAGCTAAAAATTGGATTACTGTTGGTGCAAACGGCTTAAAAGCAGATTCAGATTTATTGGCAGATTTCTCTAATTATGGCTATCGAAGCGTAGATGTATTTGCTCCAGGTGTAAAAATAAACTCCACTATTCCTGAATCAAAGTACAAAGAGAATCAAGGAACAAGTATGGCAGCGCCTGTAGTTGCCGGATTGGCGGCTATGCTTCGCGCTTATTATCCTGACCTGAGTGCAGAACAAGTCAAAGATGTTATCATGAAAAGCGTAACTAAAGTTGACCAGAAAGTTAAGGTTAAAAGCGAAGGCTCATCTAAACGAGTTTATCTTGATGAGATATCAGTTAGTGGTGGAATTGTGAATGCTTATAACGCAGTTGTGGAAGCTAATAAATTAGTTTCTGAAAAAAAGTAAAAAAATGTTAAAAAAATCACAATAATGCTAAGTATCTTGCGTTTACAATTAAAACTAAGATGCTTATGGTTGAAAACTCTACTAACATTAAAGAAGTAAATTACGAAGGTCAACTTTCAGGTACTACTCAAGAAAATAATCTTGATGTATCATTCGAGGAAAAAATCAAAAGTTGCATAAAACAATTGTCAAAAGATCCAAAAGACAAAACAATCGAAAATATCCTCAATTATTCCAAGACCTTACGTAACTTATAAAACGAAGCCACTCTTAGTAGAGTGGCTTCGTCGCATAAGGAAGAATATTGTTATCTTTGCTTATGCTAATAAAAGAACGTTACAAGGCTTTTGTCGAGTATTTTTCCACCCACAATCCAGATGCCCAAACTGAACTGAACTATGGCAATCCATTTGAACTTTTGATTGCCGTTATTCTATCTGCCCAATGTACCGATAAACGAATAAATCAAATTACCCCTGCTCTGTTTGAACGCTTTCCCGATCCGGAATCCCTTGCAGCAAGCAATCCCGAAGAAGTATTCACTTATATCCGATCAGTTAGTTACCCGAACAATAAAGCAAAACATTTAGTAGGAATGGCTCAAAAACTATTGAGTGAATTCAACGGAGAGATTCCCGAAAAAATAGAGGATTTAGTGAAATTACCCGGGGTAGGACGAAAAACTGCAAATGTTATATCATCTGTTGTATACCATAATCCTGCAATGGCGGTTGATACACATGTATTTCGCGTAGCCAATCGTATCGGACTAACGAACAAAGCGACTACTCCCCTCGCTTCAGAAAAACAATTGGTAAAACATCTTCCTAAAGACACCATCGCTGTAGCACATCACTGGTTAATATTACACGGACGATACATCTGCCTGGCAAGAAGACCTAAATGTGAGATATGCCCAATTACCTATTTCTGTAAATATTTTGAAAAAACAAGAAAAGCCACTTTACTTGAGAAAACTTAACCGTTAATTAGCGTAAATTTAATTTACATTCAGTCTAGAACTATTATTTTTAATAAAACAATAAATTAAAACTAATTTTTTTAGCAAAATATTTGTACTTTTAAATATTAAAATTTATTTTTGACAACGATATACTAAAAATATGAGCAATTCAGACAAATTAAAAGCATTACAGCTTACTTTAGATAAATTAGAAAAGAGCTACGGTAAAGGGACGATCATGAAATTAGGTGATTCTGCCGTAGAACCAATTGAGTCCATCTCTACCGGTTCCCTGGGCCTTGATATTGCTTTAGGTATTGGCGGAGTTCCAAAAGGTCGTATTATTGAGATCTATGGTCCTGAATCCTCCGGTAAAACTACTTTAGCTACTCATATTGTTGCTGAAGCTCAGAAAAAAGGTGGGATTGCCGCTATTATTGATGCTGAGCACGCATTCGACAAATATTATGCACAGAAACTAGGTGTTGATATTGAAAACCTATTAATCTCTCAACCCGATAATGGTGAACAAGGCTTAGAGATTGCCGATAATTTAATTCGCTCGGGAGCAATTGATGTTATTGTTATTGACTCCGTTGCTGCTTTGGTTCCTAAAGGCGAGATTGAAGGCGAAATGGGTGATTCTAAAATGGGTCTTCAGGCACGTTTAATGTCACAGGCTTTACGTAAGCTTACAGGTACTATTTCTAAAACAAATTGTTGTTGTATTTTCATCAACCAATTACGCGAGAAGATTGGGGTTATGTTTGGTAATCCTGAAACCACAACTGGTGGTAATGCATTAAAATTCTATGCTTCCGTGCGTTTAGATATTCGTCGGACTTCTCAGATCAAAGATTCTGATGAAGTATCAGGTAACCGTGTAAAAGTTAAGATTGTTAAAAATAAAGTAGCACCTCCTTTCCGTATTGCTGAGTTCGATATTATGTTTGGTGAAGGTATTTCTAAAGTTGGTGAGATTATCGACTTAGGGGTTGAATATGGAATCGTAAAGAAATCAGGCTCCTGGTTTAGCTACGGTGACACCAAATTAGGACAAGGCCGTGATGCTGTAAAATCTTTACTGCTAGACAATCCGGATTTAATGGACGAACTAGAGAAAAAGATCAGGGCAGAAGTTACTGGACAAGATTTAGATAGTTTAGTTACTAAAGAAGAAGATTAAGTTAAATCAATTTCTATACAAACTCCTCTAGGTTTCAAAATAATTAGGAGTTATTATATAACAGCAGCTAAATTTAGCTGCTGTTTTTTTTGTATTTTTATGCTATTCATACAATCTAACCAAATATATTCGTCATGGATTTTAATAGAAGAAACTTCCTGAAAGGTCTCGGTTTAATTGGCTTAGGAGCAAGTACTCCTGCCTATGCGGAACGCATCTTAGCTTCTCCACAGCAACCACTTCAATCATTTTCCTTCGCTTGTCCACCTTATTTGCAAAACCTCCAAGTAAATTCAGTCACGGTATGTGCCATATTAAATAAGCCTTGTCTTGCCTGGCTCGAAATACTGGATACTAACAACCAGGTTTTACAAACAGTCTATCAGGTGGAAGATGGAATGCGTAATGCGAATGCAGAGTTATTTAAATTTAAAACAACGCTTCAAAATCCAAAGCTAAAATACAGAGTTGTTGCCAAGGAAATAACTAAGTTCGAACCCTATAAGATTGAATATGGAGATACTATCCAATCCGATGCATTCGAGGCTGAGTTACCACAAATTAAACAAGACCATATTCAGTGCCTAATTCTGAATGATATCCATGAAGAAAAGGAAAGCTATGCCTACCTATATAATAAAAGTAAATTAGCTAATAAGGATTTTGTAATTCTTAATGGAGACTCCTTTCATTATGTAACCAATCAACAAGACCTAACCGAAAAACTATTAAAGCCTGTTGGGAGTAGCTTCGCATCTAACAAACCTTTTGTCATGATTAGAGGAAATCATGAGACCCGAGGAAGTTACGCAAGAGAATATAATAGATACTTTGATTATCCGGAAAATAAATTTTATCAAGCTTTTAGAATGGGACCTATCTTTTGGATTATTCTAGATAGTGGCGAAGATAAACCCGATGACCATGAGGTTTATGGAGGAACTGTTGATTATGATAATTATCGTTTAGAACAAAAGGAGTGGTTAGCCAAGGTATTGAAATCAAAAGAACGCAATGATGCAAAACACACCTTAGTCATTACCCACATACCTTTTCAGCATTCTGACGATTGGCATGGCACCAAACACAACCATGAATGTTTCCATGAGCTTATTAACAATAACGACGTAGATGCCGTTATATCAGGACATACCCATAAGTACAGCTTTCACCCACCAGGACCAGAACATAATTATTATGTAATTATCGGAGGAGGGCCAAAAGCAGGAAACAGAACTTTTGTAGAGGTTTCAGCCCAAGGTAAAACTCTTCAGGTGTCTTTAAATCTCGATGACGGAAGTATCATCAATAGATTCTCAAAAAAAGCCTAGAAAGCAAAAAAATGCCAATTGAATCAATTGGCATTTTTTTGATCTTATTCTTTAATACATTTACTCAACAGCAAAGAAGTTATTCAGCTCCGTAAGGGTTTCTTCTGTCTTTATCAAATCTTTCACGATCACGCCCTTATTAAGTGCAATAATACGATCTGCAGTATCTACCGTATGTGAAAGATCATGACTCGAAATCAGTAAAGTCACTTCTTTATTATCTTGTATGCTTTTTATCAGATTCTTTAATCTAAATTGGGTACTTGGATCTAAATTCGCAAAAGGTTCATCCAGTATAATTAGTTCCGGATTCCCTATCAAAGCGCCAACAATACCTACTTTCTTTTGGTTACCCTTTGATAAATCTCGGATAAATACTTTGCGACCAATTACTTCATCATTAAAAAATTCTTCATATTCACTTATTGAAGCATCCACATCGACTTTACTCAGCCCCCTTAATTCTCCTAGAAAATAAAAGTATTCTTCAGGCGTTAAATATCCGATCAAAAAACTTTCATCAACAAAGGCAGTTGTAAATTTCTTCCATTCATCATGTCCGTGCACCTCAATTCCATTTAACAGGATGGCTCCGCTATCAGGCTGAATTAAATCCAATATTAGACTAAACAGGGTTGTTTTTCCGGCGCCATTATTTCCAACAAGTCCTATACTTTCTCCTTTACCGATATGTAAATCCGGTATATCTAAAACAAGTACATTATTATAACTTTTCCGAATATTTTTAACTTCTATCATTTCCGTTCTTAATTTTTTTTGATTCTGCTTAATTATTAACCTCTTTGAAGCCAGCCAACATTTTATGCTTTTTCTCCATGTATTTAATGCCAATCCTATTAAGGATTTCATTTCTTAACAGCAATCCGACTACACCTATAATGATAAGCGTCAGGTTTGCCGCATGAAGTCCGCCAATAGCCTTCACAATTGACCAAACAATAATTGGTATTAATAATAATGGAATGCCGACTAACCATTGAGCCGCCCCTATTCCTTGATAATTGAAATAGTTTCCGTTATCCAGGTCTATTCTCTTTTTGTTGAATGCTCCGAAATAGAGTATTAAGGGAATATTAATCCCTAAATTATAAATAGCACATGAAAAATTGATCGATAAGATCTCCCAACCGAAATACAAATAAGGTGTGCTTAAAACCGTTAATATACCTACAGAAATAGCCATAAGCATTGCTTTAGATTCCAGGTATAGTTTAATAGGCATATTCTGCGTCATCAACATGGAATAATAACTACTATCCCAAGCTGGAACAAATTGACCAAAATTGATAATGAAGATGCCAGAAATAAAGATGCCGACAAAAACAAGCATTCCTGAATTTCTAAATTGAGCATTTGGATAAAAAAATAAACCATACAGCAGAAATAACAAACAAACAATCATGGTATTCTTTGCTCTTTTTGAACGCCATAAGAGCTTAATATCCAATTGTAAAAATGTGGACAAGGCACCAAATCGATTCGTCCAGGATAAGTCATATGATTTATATTGACCTTTTTCTTCTTGCAGATAAGCGTCTAAGAACATATTCTTCCTAACGTCAAAAAACAACAAGAAATAACTACACACAGCGAGTAAGACCGGAATTAAACATAATACAGGATATTTCAGAATTAAATCAAAGAATGATCCGAACAAATCCTTAATTGAAAATACATGGTAATAATCAAGACCAATTAAAACCAAAACGAGAACAATAAAAGGAATTATTTTTTTAATACCAGTACTGAAATTCTTCTGCACATACAGATTAAAGAAGTTAATCGTGTATTCAATGCCCAATATCCCTACAAACCAACCTAGTAACTGAGCGGAGGATAAATCCGTTACCCTGGATGTAATAATAACATAGGGAATCATTAACACAATAATTAGCCAGTTACTAAATGAATACAGCGTTTTTGACAAGGTATAATTGACAATAGCACCTCTCGGAACATACTGTATCAACAGAGGTTTAATATTCAGCAAAGGAAGTTTTTGAAACATAATGCGAATAAAAAAACTCACACAAAACCAAATCAATAAAATTTTATTTACAAAATGAATAGGCTCTACTCCCGGAACTAATTTTTGAAGCAAATGATGTAAGGAAAATCCAAGCGTTAAAAAACAAGCTAAAAAATAGAGTCCCAGAAAACCCAAAAGGATACGAACTGCAATGCCTTTTCCCAGATCCGCAGATCTAAAAAAGGACTTCCATTCTAATACAAATAATCTTTTAAACATAAAGGTATTTAGGTATAGTTAGTAAGCGTATTAAAAAACTAAATTTATATAAAAATACTTAGGAATAAAAACAGAACAGATTATACTTACGTTAAGTTTAACAATAAAAAATCCCTGCCAATCTTCCTTGACAGGGATTTCCCTATTTTCTGATAAATACTAAATCAAATTATTATTCTTCAGATAAGAACGGATAACGGTAATCTGTATCCGGGTTAAAAGTCTCTTTGATTGTTCTTGGAGAAACCCAACGCAATAAGTTGATCATAGATCCTGCTTTATCATTCGTACCGGAACCTCTGGCACCACCAAATGGTTGCTGACCCACAACTGCTCCTGTACATTTATCGTTGATATAGAAATTACCTGCCGCGTTACGTAATACTTCCGTAGCCTGCGCCACTGCATAACGATCCTGAGAAATAATAGATCCGGTCAAAGCATAAATAGAAGTTGAATCAACTAATTTTAATGTTTCTTCCCATTTCTTATCATCGTACACATAGATAGTTAATACAGGACCAAATAATTCCTCACTTAATGTTTCGTAATCTCCTTTTTTAGCTACAATTACAGTAGGATTAATGAAATACCCTTTAGATTTATCATAATCACCACCAATAATAACTTCAGCATCTTTAGAAGCTTTAGCTCTATCAATATATTTAGCAAGCTTATCGAAAGATTTCTCGTCGATTACCGCATTTATGAAATTACTAAAATCTTCTGTTCCACCGATTTTGAATGATTTGATATCTCTCTCCATCATTTTCTTCAAATCTTTCCATAAAGATTTAGGAATGTAAGCACGGGAAGCTGCAGAACATTTTTGACCTTGGAATTCGAATGCACCACGTACTAATGCCGTATTTAATACTTCAAGATCTGCTGAAGGGTGAGCAACAATAAAATCTTTACCACCAGTTTCACCTACGATACGAGGGTAAGTTTTATACAAATGAATATTGTTACCGATCGTTTTCCAGATATCCTGGAATACACCTGTAGAACCTGTAAAGTGAATACCTGCAAAATCAGGATGTTTGAAAATCACATCACCCGCATCAGGGCCTGAAACATAAACTAAGTTTATAACGCCGTCAGGTACGCCAGCTTCTCTGAAGATCTCCATTAATACATTTGCAGAATAAATCTGTGTATTAGCCGGTTTCCAAACCACCACATTCCCCATCATGGCAGCACTTGTAGGCAAGTTACCCGCGATAGCTGTAAAATTGAAAGGAGTTAAAGCAAATACAAATCCTTCTAAAGGACGTTGTTCCACTCTATTCCAAACATTTTTAGGGTTGATAGGAGGTTGTTGTTGATAAATCTCGCTCATGTATTTTACATTGAAGCGTAAGAAATCAGCAATCTCACATGCTGAGTCAATTTCCGCCTGATAAGGATTTTTTGACTGACCTAACATGGTCGCAGCATTTAATTTATAACGGTATTTTGAAGAGATCAATTCCGCAGCTTTTAAGAAAATTGCAGCACGTTGTTCCCATGGAAGGTTTTCCCAAGCTCCTTTTGCTGCCAAAGCAGCATTGATAGCATCCGTAACATTCTTTTTTGTTCCTTGATGAAAATAACCTAATACATGTTTATGATCATGAGGAGGCGTAATTTTTATTTTTTTATTTGTGCGTATTTCTTCACCTCCAATATACATTGGGATATCTATTTCAGCTGCTCTTGCAGTAGCAATAGCCTCTTTTAATAAACTTCTTTCTTTAGTTCCGGGAGCATATGAGTAAACCGGCTCATTGCTTGGTGTAGGAACGTTAAAAAATCCTTTTAACATAATAAAAAATATTTTTTTGATTTATTTAAAATTTAAAAGCAAACATTCTGTTGCCTTTATTTATGAAACAATATGTAACTCATTCTATTTCAATTCACGAAGTTACATAATATAGATAAGTTTGGAAAAACATATCTGAATCGAAGCTAAACGTATTTTGTTCGTTTTCGCTGAAAACAAGTTAAAGTTACCTAATAAATGTTTAAAATTTAAAAGTAAATAGCAATAATTCTAACCACTTTATTCCTATTTATCACCCTGAAATGCATCAATTCTATTTGTAAATTCATTCAATGCTCACACAATACAGATCCGCTTTTCGTTGGGTGAGCATTGGACGAGGTGTGGGTGAGATACGGGTGAGATATGGGTAAGCTCCATCCGAATCGGATGTAAAAATCGCCGTAAAACGTCATTAGAAATTCGGGAGAACTTATTTAATAAGTTGGATATTATTATGACTTTCTACCTCACAATTCGCATAATTTTTTAAGCTCCTTCCTTATATTCCTCAAAACTCATTCTTATAAAAATCTAGTTTCATAAAAACATTCCCTTTGTTTAGCTTTTTTTATAAATTAGTAATGATCAATACAGAATCCAAAAGCCCTTAATTAAAAGAAAACACCTACCAATTTTTTGTGCCTACTCCCCCACATATTTTCCTTTATTCAGTATTTAAAACAACAAAAAACATGATGACAGACAACAACCTCGATATCACCCTTAGACAAACCGAAGTAGAAGATTTAAACTATTTTTTTCAGTTTCAACAGGATAAAGAATCCTGTTATTTAGCGGCATTTACATCAGAAAACCAAGCTAATAAAGCAGCTTTTTTGAGCAAACACACAAAGCTATTGAATGAACCTACAGTCAATAACCAAACCATTTTGGTGAACAATACTATTGTAGGAAGTATTGCAAAATTTCTTATGGAAGGTGAAGCAGAAATCACGTATTGGCTAGATAAAAATTATTGGGGACAGGGAATTGCCAGCAAAGCATTAAAGAATTTTCTAAACCAAGAAAAGACAAGACCCATTTACGGACGAGTTGCTTTTGACAATTTTGGATCACAGAAAATTTTGAAAAAGTGTGGTTTTATAAAGATCGGAACAGACAGGGGATTCGCAAATGCAAGACAAGCCGAAATAGAAGAATTTATATATAAATTAAGTTGAGCAGTCAACAAAAAAACGGATATCATTTCCGATATCCGTTTCTTGAAGTTTAATCTTTTTAGATTAATCTTACTTAGCGTCTTGATAGCGTTTAGCTACTTCATCCCAATTAATAACATTGAAGATTTCTTCTAGGTACGCCGGACGCTTATTTTGATATTTTAAATAATAAGCATGCTCCCATACATCAATTCCGAAGATTGGAGTTCCTTTTACTTCAGCCACATCCATTAAAGGGTTATCTTGGTTAGGAGAAGAAACAACTGATAATTTACCATCCTGACCAACTATTAACCATGACCATCCTGATCCGAATCTACCAGCACCGGCTTCTTGTAATTTCTTTTTCAATTCATCAAAAGAACCGAAAGTAGCGTTTATAGCTTCAGCCAGTTCGCCAGTAGGCTCGCCACCCGCGTTAGGACCTAAAACTTTCCAGAATAAATCATGATTCCATACACCACCAGCATTGTTACGTACTGCTGCCGGGTATTTACTGATATTTTTAAGGATTTCTTCTAGTGAAAGATTTTCTGCATCTGTACCAGCAATAGCTTTATTTAAGTTATCCACATAAGCCTGATGATGGCGATCATGGTGGATTTCCATTGTTAGTTTATCAATATGTGGTTCTAATGCGTCTGTTGCGTACGGAAGCGCTTCTAATTCAAATGCCATAACTTTAATATTTAATTTTTATTAATTTCAATAGTACGAATATAACAAATATATGCCTCTTTTTGTTTGAAAACCGAGATTTTATGACGTTAATCTAACGTTTACTTCGAAAAAAAGAACTCATTAATTCGGCACATTCTTCCTCAAGAACTCCCGACTGAATAATGGTTTTTGGATGGGTAATTTTATCGTGAATGTTAGAGTATCCTCTTTTTTCATCTCTAGCTCCATACACGATTTTAGATATCTGAGTCCAATAACTTGCACCAGCACACATCACGCAAGGTTCTATGGTTACATACAGTGTACAATCTTTTAAGTATTTACCTCCTAAAAAATTGGCTGCAGCAGTAAAAGCCTGCATTTCTGCATGTGCTGTAACATCGTTCAATCTTTCAGTTAGATTATAACCTTTGCCAATGATTTTTCCGTTGGAAACGATCACAGCGCCGATAGGTATTTCATCCTCATCGAAAGCTTGCTTTGCGAGCTTCAAAGCTTCACGCATATATTGTACATCCGGATTTGAATTGGAATTTTGGGAATTATCTTCGAAATTATAAATATTCATTACTTTAATTTAGAACCATTAGGGACTTTCTGCTCTACACTTGTTAATACAATATCGCCATTTTCGTCTTCAAAACCTGTAACTAAGCATTCAGACATAAAATTTGCAATCTGTTTCTTCGGAAAATTCACTACTGCGACCACCTGTCTACCTATCAATTCTTCTTTTGTATAATGAACAGTAATTTGCGCCGAGGATTTCCGTATGCCCACTTCAGGGCCGAAATCTATTGTTAACTGATAGGCAGGTCTTCTGGCTTTGGGAAAATCCTCAGCAGTTATAATCGTACCTACGCGCAGGTCTACTTGTTCAAATTCATCCCAACTAATCAATTTCTCCATAGTAAGAATTACAAACTATTAGAGTCTAAATCGGCTAACTCTTTAGATAATGTGAAAACCACATAATCCACATTTCTGTTTAGTCTTTTGGCCAAACGGGTTAAAAGCTCCATCTCTTGTCCTTCGTTAAATTGAAGGTCTTCTTCTGAAAGATGATTGTATTTTCTTTTTAATTTAAGCTTTAAAATAGGCCAATCCTTGGCATGAATCTTGAAATTATACATTTTACTTATATACTAATTGAATAAAAACTTCTAATTTAGTGATGGAATTAGTAAATATATAAATTTTTGATATGAAAAAAATCTTACTTGGATTAGCTGCCTTATTCTTTTGCGTTCAGGCTACGCAGGCACAATTACTACCTAGTTTAAAATTAGGTATCAAAGGAGCAGTAAATTTCTCCAGCTTAAAATCGGAAGGTAACTGGTTAAGTTCTGACACAAAAGCAGGCTTCCAAGCAGGTATTTGGGGTCGTGTGGGTGTTGCAGGTTTTCATGTGCAACCGGAATTATACTATGCACAAAAGAAAGCCAGCTACGAATCTGAAGAAGGAAGTGGTGAAGCAACTTTCAAAAGTCTGGACTTACCTGTTTTATTAGGAACGAAAATCGGATTAGGACCTATTGGAGTTCGTATACAAGCCGGCCCGGTTTTCTCATTTGCACAAGATGGTAAAGTAAGTTTCAATACAATAGCAGATAAAGAAAGCTACAAAAAATCCTCAACCGGTATTATCGGTGGCGTAGGAGCTGATATCAGTAAATTCACAGTAGATTTAAGATATGAGCATGGTTTAAATAATCTTAGCACCGAGGGAGGTGATCGCAGTCAAAAAATAAGCATGTGGTCCATCGGAGTAGGATATGCTTTCTTATAGGGAAAGAAAAAAATAAAAATTAAAGGCCTGATTTGATAAAAGTCAGGCCTTCTTTTGTTAGAATAATTAGAACCATTCTAAATTAAGTCTTTTTTGTACTTAATTATCATTTATATGTCACCAAATAGATAGCTTTGCGTACTTAATATAAAATTTATAGTAATAATGAGTAAATCAAAGCCAGTATTAACATCTTCGCTAGGGAAGAAACTAATCATGAGCTTAACAGGATTGTTCTTATGTACTTTCTTAATTGTTCACTTGATTGGTAACTTACAACTATTCAAAGATGATGCGGGGTATGCGTTCAACACTTACGCCTATTTTATGACCCACTTTACCCCTATTAAAGTAGTTTCTTACTTACTTTACCTATCCATCATTGTCCACGCAGTTTACGCATTAACCTTAACTATTAAGAATAAGGCGTCCCGTCCCATTGGTTATAACCAATATGATGGAAATGCAAACAGTGCTTGGAATTCACGCAATATGGGGATTCTTGGAACGGTATTGTTAATTTTCATTGTTACCCACATGCAGAACTTTTGGTTCCAGTACAAATTCGGAACCACACCGTATGTAGAGTACCGTACTGAACTGTCAACTGGTAATCAAGAGATTACTAAATTAGATGATATTCCAGCAGACTATATTGGATACGTTCGATATGAAGATGCCGGATTTGAAGTCATTAAATCAAAAGATTTATACAGACAAGTTGAAGAAACTTTTAAAAACCCTCTTTTGGTAGGTCTGTATGTAATTGGTATGGCTGCTTTAGCGTTCCACTTAATTCATGGTTTCCAATCTGCTTTTCAAACGATTGGTTTTAACCACAGACGTTACAAAGGTATTATCAGAGCCATTGGTATATGGGTATTTGGAGTGATTATTCCAATCCTGTTCGCTGCTATGCCATTGTATTTTTATTTTGTTAAATAGGTTATTTACAGATCAAGCGAAAGCAAGATCTTATAAATAAATAAAGAATATGTTAGATTCAAAAGTACCTTCAGGCCCTTTGGCCGAAAAATGGTCAAAACATAAATTTGATATGAAGCTGGTAAACCCGGCCAACAAGCGTAAGTTTACCATTATCGTTGTTGGTACAGGTTTAGCAGGAGCATCTGCTGCCGCTGCATTAGCAGAATTAGGCTACAACGTTAAAACATTTTGTTATCAAGATTCTCCTAGACGTGCGCACTCCATTGCTGCACAGGGAGGTATAAACGCTGCTAAGAATTATCAGAATGACGGTGACTCTGTTTATCGTTTATTCTACGATACCATCAAAGGTGGTGACTACCGTGCTCGCGAGGCCAATGTTTATCGTTTGGCTGAAGTATCAGTAAATATTATTGACCAATGTGTTGCGCAAGGTGTTCCTTTCGCTCGTGAATATGGTGGTTTATTAGATAACCGTTCATTTGGTGGTGCTCAGGTATCCCGTACATTCTATGCACGTGGTCAAACTGGACAACAATTATTATTAGGTGCATATTCTGCACTTAACCGCCAGATCGAAAAGGGAAAAGTAAAATCCTACACGCGTCATGAAATGTTGGATTTAGTAAAAATCGATGGTGAGGCAAGAGGTATTATTACGCGTGATTTAATAACAGGAGAAATCGAATCTCATGAAGGTCATGCCGTATTATTGTGTACAGGTGGATATGGAAATGTATTCTTCCTATCAACAAATGCAATGGGCTGTAATGTAACGGCAGCATGGAGAGCTCACAAACGTGGTGCATTCTTCGCTAACCCTTGTTATACACAGATTCACCCTACTTGTATCCCTGTTACCGGCGACCACCAATCTAAATTAACCCTGATGTCTGAATCATTACGTAATGACGGACGTGTATGGGTTCCAAAAACAATTGAATTGGCTGAAAAACTTCGTAAAGGAGAAATGAAGCCTAAAGATATTAAGGAAGAGGATCGTGATTACTATTTGGAAAGAAAATACCCTTCATTCGGTAACTTAGTACCACGTGACGTTGCTTCTCGTAACGCCAAGGAAATGGTTGACGAAGGACGTGGTGTTGGTAAAACCGGTGTTGCTGTATACTTAGATTTCGCTGAAGCTATCGGACGTTTAGGAAAAGATGTGGTAGAAGCTAAGTATGGTAACTTATTCGATATGTATTATCAAATTACTGACGAAAATCCATACGAGCAACCAATGCGTATCTACCCTGCCGTTCATTATACCATGGGTGGTGTTTGGGTTGACTACAACTTGATGACTACTGTACCAGGTCTGTACTGTTTAGGAGAGGCTAACTTCTCTGATCATGGTGCAAACCGTCTTGGAGCTTCTGCCTTAATGCAAGGTCTTTCTGATGGTTACTTCGTAATTCCTTACACTGTAGGTGATTATTTAGCGAAAATCGGAAACTTCAACCCAGTAGATAAAAATAATCCGGCTTTCGAAACGACTCGCAAAGAAGTTGAGGAAAGAATCAACAAGTTATTAGCTCTTAAAGGGAACAAAACGGTTGATGACATCCATAAGAAACTGGGAAATATTATGTGGGAGTATTGTGGTATGGCTCGTACAGCAGAAGGACTTACAAAAGCTAAAGGATTAATCCAAGAGCTTCGTAAAGAATTCTGGACAGATACTAAAGTTCTTGGAGCAAATGAAGAGTTGAACATGTCGCTTGAAAAAGCAGGTCGTGTTGCAGACTTTTTAGAATTAGGAGAATTAATGGTTGACGATGCTTTAAACAGAAATGAGTCTTGTGGAGGTCACTTTAGAGTGGAGTCGCAGACTGAAGAAGGAGAAGCAAAACGTAATGATGATGAATACACTTATGTAGCCGCTTGGGAATATAAAGGTGATAACCAGCCTGAAGTATTACACAAAGAGGATTTAGTATTCGAAAACGTTAAGTTAACACAAAGAAGTTATAAATAAGCGAAAAGGTTTGTAACAGAACCTTTTTCAAACAAAAATATTATCATGAGTGGACATATGAATTTAACGCTAAAAGTTTGGCGTCAAAAAAACTCAAATGACAAAGGTCAATTCGTGACTATCCAAGCTAAAGATATTGCTGATGACATGTCTTTTTTGGAAATGCTAGACGTCGTAAACGAAGACTTGACTCGTAAGGGAGAAGACCCTATCTATTTCGACCATGACTGTCGTGAAGGTATCTGTGGAATGTGTTCCTTAGTTATCAACGGCCGTCCTCATGGACCTAAATATGGAATTACAACATGTCAATTGCACATGCGTTCTTTCCATGATGGACAGACCATTGTTATAGAACCATGGAGAGCTGCAGCATTTCCGGTATTGAAAGATTTAGCTGTAGATAGAACAGCTTTTGATAGAATCCAACAAGCTGGTGGTTATGTGAATATAAATACAGGTGGTCCTCAGGATGCCAATAACATCTTAATTCCTAAAAGAATTGCAGATGAGGCGTTCGAATCAGCAACCTGTATCGGATGTGGAGCTTGTGTTGCGGCATGTAAAAATGCTTCAGCTATGTTATTCGTATCTGCGAAGATCTCGCAATTTGCATTATTACCACAAGGTCAAACAGAACGTTACGAACGTGCTCAGGCAATGGTTGATCAAATGGATGCTGAAGGTTTCGGTAACTGTACAAATACAGGTGCATGTGAAGCTGAATGTCCAAAAGGTATTTCACTGACAAATATCGCAAGAATGAACCGTGAATATTTTACGGCGAAATTCTTCCGTCAAGAAGACGTTCACCAACACTAAGGTTGAATTTCTCTATAAAACTCCTCGTAAAATTATTTGCGAGGAGTTTTTTATTTATATTTACCCATTAGTAACATTAGATAAATGGGTAATAAAATAAGAATCCTCTTACTAATCCTTACCGTATCCTTTCTTGCTACCGCTATCATGATTAACAATATGGTAACCAAGGATGATATGTTAGAATTGGATACCAGAACGCTTTCTTCCAACATACATGAATATGAAGATATAGTCGAGGATCTATTTGCTGACTCCAATCTAATGAAGGCCTTTGTAAATGTTGAGGTCTATCCCACTCAAGTCTTAGATGTTACCAATACCTACGGAGATAAGTATAAAATCTTCTTCTATATTTATAAAGATCATAAACCTATATTTTGGAGCAATAATATTTATGTACCTGAAACTGATTTAGGTTTATCCGGGGATGTTGCCTTTATTCAGGAAGAAAATCGCTCCTTTATTCTAAAAAGAAAGACATTAACAGAAAACACTTCTGTTCTTGCTTTAATCCCCGTACAAACACATTTCTCTATAACCAATGAGTACCTGTCAAATGTGTTCTTTAATCAGCTTATATCCACCAATAATTTAAAGATTGCAGATTATCAAGACCCTAACAATGTAAAGAACATTTATAGCAAAAATGGCAGCTACATGTTTTCTGTAAAACTAAATGAGGGGAAACATGATAATATTTTTATGGATATCCAATTTATCTGTTGGATTTTCGCTTCGATCTGTTTCTTGATTTTAGTCAATAATATCTGTTTGATGATTGCCCAATCCGGAAAACCTTGGTTTTCCTTGATATTTTTTGCATTCACATTAATACTTACCAGATATGTCGATCTGAATACAAACTGGTTAGCTTCTTCTTCTAGTATAGGTCTTTTTGACCCTAAGTATTACGCCTATAGTCCCCTATTACCTAATTTATGGGGATTTTTTATGACAACTCTTCTGGTTGCTTGGTTAGTTTTTTATTTCAGATCCATTCAACCGTATTTAAAAGTGCCTTTGAAGTACTTATCCGGTAATTTGACAACGGTTGTTTCCTTAATTTCTATTCTGGCAATTTATTTTATCGGGAATTTGCTGTTCTTTCATTTATCAACTTTAATTACGAACAGCACTGCGGTAACATTAGATCTTACCAATTTACTTTCATTTAACTCATACAGTTGGCTGAATATATTAATCATTTGTATTAATATGGTCATCCTGCTTTACTTCATTGATACGGTAGTCAGTATTTTAAAGTCAATACTTCCTAATACCACCTCCTTTCTTAACATTCAATTAATCGCATTAGTAACAGCTATTACGCTAAATGCAATTTTAGTTGGAGAGAGCACTTTCTTTAATATCTTTCTTGCAGGAGTTATTATGTTAAGAGCTTATAGTAAGGTTAAAGTAAGCTTATCACTCTCTACTTTCATTCTGACTTTAGTATTTCTCGCATTCATGACGACTTCGGTCTATATGCGAAGTCTGGCAGATAAAGTAGAACGGGAAATGAAGGTAACGATTAATCAATTAGAAGCAGAAGATGATTTAAATGCAACAGCCCTATTTGCCGACCTGGAGGATAAAATCATTTCGGATCGAAACCTAAGACAATCATTTGCTTTTACCCTTCCTAATACCAAGACAGATGTAATTAACGATTATATCAAGCATACTTATTTCAGTGGGTATCTTTCAAAATTTGAATTCAATGGATATTACTATTATAACAATCAACCGTTAGGAAATTACGATAATAATAAGATTGAGGAGTATCGGGAAAAGGTTATTAATAAGTCAACAAAAGTTCTGCAAACTGATCATTTCTATCGTTTAAGAAGCGACTTGGGGACGCATGAATATTTCTTACAATTTGATAT
>Ga0308157_10001195_pt1 | contig 58338 bp, 52 predicted proteins | sample PhyBR1_FD_201035 | JGI IMG/M metagenome (GOLD analysis project Ga0308157, IMG submission 201035) | Phyllosphere microbial communities from UC Gill Tract Community Farm, Albany, California, United States - DLSLB.R1 | ecosystem: Host-associated > Plants > Phyllosphere > Unclassified | place: USA... | reverse complement strand
CCGTAGTCATTCGAGCACCCTCACGCACGAGGTTCCAATCTCTTGTGATGATCTCTCCGGTATCCAGAACCGTCCAGCGACGACGGCGGATATGTAGCGTAACTTTCTGGCCTCGAATGGGAAAGTCGGATCAGTTTCAAAACCTGTGGACTAAGCAAATAATTTTGTCAATCTGAACAGGAAGAAATTGATGTCACCTACACCTCTGAACTGGCTTCTGAAAGCCTTTATCTTTGCATTGAAAGATTCTGCCGAAGCATTCGTACTCTTGTTGTCGAAGTAGTTCAATATCTTCTTGTGGTGGATATTGATTGTCCTTGATACCGTATTGAAGGATTTAAAGCCTGCCTGTTCTACTTTATCCGCCCATTTAGCCAACCTGGTAAAGGCGTAGATCTTATCTATGGTCGTGTTGAATATCCAAGAGAGTTCTTGGGATAACCTGTACGCCTTTTCAATATCGGGATATCGCTCAAATAGTACAGCAGCCCTTTCTCGTTGCTCCAAAGTCCATTTATGTTCACTTTTGTAAAGCAGGTAACGGCTTCTTGCGAGTAACTGTTTGATGGTGTCACTGTTGGATAGGACTTCCGGAAAATAGGTTTCCTTATTCTTTCGTGCTTGGTCAATTGCCTGGTTTTCATCGTCAATGGCCTGCCAGCGGTGCTTTATCCTTATTTCCTGAAGCGCTTCGGTAGCAAGTTGCTGAACATGGAAACGGTCTATCACCTGAACAGCATTGGGAAAGCATCTTTTGGCTATCAATCCCATATTACCAGCTAGATCAAGCGTTATCTCTTGAACTTTATTACGTAATCTCTGTGGGATCTTTTGAAGGATCGGGATAATGTTCTCTGATTTTGTCCCGTTCAGTATGGCTACAATGGTCCCTTTTTTACCTCGTGCTTCTTTGTTGGTGACAACGGTATAGAGCTCGCCATGGGAAAGGCAGGTCTCGTCAATAGAAAGATGGGCGCTGACATTTTGTGGGAAGATCAATCCATTCCGTGCATTCTCGCGATGCTCCCAATCCTGGAAACCGCTCAGTTTATTGCGGTAGTATCTCCTTAGTTTACTGGCTGATATACCATAGAACGAACTGATGGTCTGGATGCTATGAGCCTGGCTGTCCGCTGATACCTTTTAAAAAAGCAGCGAAATCCTGTGTGATACGCGTCCCTTTTGCTACTAACTCCCAATTCCTGTAAACCACTTTGCCGGTATCTTGATTGAGCCACCTGCGGCGTTTCACATGCAGGTAAACCTGTTGGCCACGAATAGGAAAATCTTGCAGGGTAACAGGCTCGAAGAAACCTTTGGAGATCAGCTTATTCTTTTGAAACTCTTCCGGAATAGCGTTCATCTCTTCTAGGAAGATATCCAGCCGACCCTCACCTTGGGAATAGTGGGTCATCTCAAAATAATCGGAAACTCCTTCAGGAATGATAAGCGGCATTAAAGCTTTAAATGAATCGTGCATCTCTCTATAAGTTCAAAGCACAAATATCTAATTATTTTTTATCCCCTCCACAACTTTTGTACTTGATCCTATTTATTGTATCTATCTAGATTCATTTCTGTAAGAATATTCATGAACTCGTCATCAATAGGAATGTATTGGGTTTTTATTTCTTTTGGAGTTTTCACTTGGTACCTGGATCAGTCTTCTATATAGATCAATATCTCCAACTCTTATAGCCTAAATTCAGCATCCGGCCTCATACAGGGATAATAAATGAATCTACTGAATTGATATAAATAGGGGGTATTTATCCTCATGTAATCCAGTGCTTTCTTAAAAATCACATTATTAAAGGGTAAATTCCCTTTCTTCTGAACCCCTAGACGTTTGATTTTTGAACATATATTTTCCTCAAGATATCCATCCTTATTATCAATAAAGAATTGTAGCATGGTATTGATTGCCTGTAGGTAGTGGTTATAGGTTTTGTTGGACCATGATCTATTGGATTTATAAATTGTTACAAAGTCGAAAATATTATCCTTCGTAATTTGATCGATCCTTTTAAAATCAATCCCATTATCTATTAAATAAGTCTTGAATAAATGAAGACGATCCTCATAAGGACCATAAGTGTTTTCCTTGAGAGTAGATTTGGCAAATCTCAGATATTCATCAATGCAAGAGCAGATGTTATATTTTTCGAAATATGTGTGATCAGAATATTTGAATTGCTCATAAGTCTTTGGTAATATCACCATTTGCATCATAACCTTTAATCAGCTTGTAAGTAGGCATATGTGTCCGGATTTTGTCCGGTCGTTTTACAACAAGATGATTATAAGTGTTTTATAAGTAGAGTCGGAGGGATTGTTTCAGCCCCACAACCACGCACTCATCCCTGAAACCTCTTCGAGTCGAACCCGCCCACCGAAGTTCGAACCCCTCGTTCCACAAAAAAAGCCCAACTTTCGTTGAGCTTTAATTTTGTGGAGTTCACGAGAGTTCAATAGAACCTTTAGTGCCTTTATTAGAGTTTATTAAGAAGATGAGAACGGGCAGATAGAATTATATGGGATTAGCCCATGTAGTTCTATTTGCCTGTTTTCGTTTATCTAAATCTTAATGTTATGAGAAATGTAATTTTATTTATTATTATCAATATAGTTGTGGTTATAGGATACTTTGCGGCACTCAGTATGAAAAATCCTTTGATTGGATTTACTATAGTAATTGTAGCGTGGATTTGGCTTTTAAATAAGTCTTTTCCGCCATCTTAGGATTTTTTCCACTACCAGTATAATAGAACGGCCAATTTTAAGCAATTTGATTTTCAGGAACAGTTAGTATAAACTCGATAATCCCCTGAGAATACCTAAAAAACCTTTTTGCTCAATATAGTTTATTGGTCAAGCCAATAAACTATATTGAGCAAAAATTGGGCATTCTGTTTTGCGGCCGGATAGTTCATTCCTCTTTTTTCACTTTTTATGCCATGGAGCTGTGCCGAAAAAGGAGCGCCGTCTCCGAATATCACAATCCTTCCTTTCCCAAAACGAAGATAAGCACCGTTTGCGAATCCTTTACCCGACAATCGGGGAATATAGTCTGGAATAGGCCTTTTTATCTGATTCGCATCGTTAGGTAGATAAATTTCATATTCTTCATTCAATAAAGAAATAATATTTGCAGTCGTTGGGACGATAAATCCTGTTCCGCCCCAGCACATGATACTGTCTATTTCTTTACCTGATCCAGTGGTTATTTCATTGGACAATAGTGTTCCTCTAACCTTTGAAAAGATTTCTGGCCGTCCATCCTTAGGTAAGGCAAAACCGTTCACGATATGAATGCCAAATGCCGCACCAAGAGTTTGTACAGACCCGCCGCAGGGCATGTGATCGGTGACTAGAAATAGGCTTCCACCATCAAATACCCATTGGCGGAGAGTTTCTATCTCCTGATCGGTAAAGGCTGAATAGGTGGGTAATTTCCAGTTTTCCGGATTATATAAGGCATTTATGCTGATATAGATTTTTACTTCTTTTAATTGATCGTAAGAGATTTTTTCTTTAGCACTTCGGAGGCGATATCCATCAGCCAGAAGGAGATCTGAAAAAGGAGCGTAGGCTCCTCTCAAAGTAACGGGATTGTTGTGTGCCTCGTCAAATAGGAGTAGAGGTCCATCACCGATCCGGTGGTGCGGATCGGTAATGGGATAATGAAACTGTTCATCTGCTACCTGTTGGGCGCTAAGCTGAGCTGTACCCAGCAGCAGGAATAAGCAGGCAATAAATCTGTTCATAATATTTTTTTATTAGGATTATTGATCAGTTTTTAGCCAAAGATCATTTTCGAAACACTGCATTTGCTGCACCTTTCCATTGGCAACAGAAAATGTTAATGGGAAGGTACCATCATCATTGAGGAAGAAAAATTCCGAACGAGGAGTAAATGAAATTGTTTTGTTATCCCACGATTGCGTAAGCATTAAGCCTGTTGAGGAGGGTTCTATTTGAATCTTAAAGTTGTTGTCATTTACTTTTAGATAAGTTCCGGCAAGCTGTTTCAGTTGGGATGCGGTTAGAGTCGCAATTTTATTGGGGTCAAATGGCACGCGCTCACATACAATTCTACCCAGGATCTTGGTTTGGCTAAAATCGCCGGAATCATCCTTTAAAAATTCTATGGCATATCCTTCGTTTTTGGATTCAAAATGCGTATCATCTTTACGGACCAGCTGATATCTTTTTTTCTGATCCCACAGCTGTGTCGCATACAGGTTGTTATCTTGCTCCTCGAAAGCAATGAAAGCTACTTTATTGGGTAGCTGGTAGTAGCCTTGAAATGATTTTAGCGGAACCAACTGTTGTTGCTGGGGGCTATCTTTAGGGCTGGGCTGTGCAAATGTATCAATCGAAGCAAAAAGACAACATGCTCCCGCCAGAAGACCATATGTTGCTTTGGAAAATTGGCGGATCGCTCTCGAGTACCCGCTTGGTTTGGTGTATTGTATCATAATTTTTTTTGTTGATATGATACAAGAGTAGGTCTTTTTGATAGGATAAACGTCCGAATGGATGCAATCGAACAAACTTTATTGCTTCTGGTCAGTTTGATTGTTTACTATGTACTTTCATATATTCTGTCGGCGTAATGCCTGTTGCTTTTTTGAAGCTGGCATAAAAGGTTGTTCTTGAATTGAAGCCTGCCCTTATTGCGATTCCAAACATATCAAGTTGCTTGGCCTCTTTGGATAATAAAAGTTTTTTCGCTTCCTCCGTGCGAAGCTCGTTGATAAACTGGTAAAAATTTTTCTCCAGTCCATTGTTTATGATGTAGGACAGATCATGCGGATTGATTCCGATATGTTCCGCGAGGGATGATAGTGTTAAAGCCGGGTCGAGATATAGCTTTTCAGCTGTTGTTTTCTGTACTAGTTTTTCTTTTAATGCGTCTACTTGTTGTGCTGTCAGCCGCTCTTCGGCTTTAACCTTTTTATGCTGCGCTTCGTTGATGAGGTTTTCTGTAGACTCAATTGTGTAAATTGATCGTTGTGTTAGCGTTGCGTACCCAAGTGCCACTGCGCCCATAAAATATAAAATTGGGGCGACAGCACTGAAAACTAAATGAACCATAGCCAGCAGACGGACAACAATCATCAATAATAGCGCAATCAATAGATACTTTAACCAGGCCATGTTTATTTTTTCCGTATAGGAAGATAGCTGGCGAATGTTTTTCTGGTGTATTTTGAAGAGGATATAGCAGGCGACCCAATAAAAGATACATTGTGCGAAGAAGAAATATTTGATAGCAAATACGAGCCACTGCGGCAATTGAGGCGGATGGATGTGTTTATTAAAAAGTCCGGGTATTAAATAGGTGATGGAGAAGAAAAGGAAAACGAGGAACGGAACAAAATGTAGTCCCAAATACTGAATTTTTGCTGTTGGTTTGACCATGTAGTGAACGGCCAGATAGAAGCAGGGGAGTGTAGCCCATCGCGGGAGTTCCAGCGTATGGATCAATCCATTGCTCTCGATATGAAAACCTTCAAGAAAAAGCTGGGTAAATAAGCATGCCATCAAATAATACCAAGTCCCAAGCCACCGATCTGCGTGGGAAAAACTGTGGTTGACACCCATAACGATTAAGGTGCCGAGCAACAGAAATGCACCCGCTGAAAAAGCATGAAAGGTATAGAGTATATTGATCATGGGCCGTAGCAAGTTATCATTGTAACGTGAATTTAAACATAATTGATCAAATGGAACTACATCATCCATATGGGTACTCCGATCCAACCATTTATGAATAGAAGGGCGACGAGATAGCATAAAAAGAAATTATTGAAGGCTAAAAACAGACGAAGCCATAAGGTGCTCAGTCGAGACCAACGGAAATAAAGCAGCAAACTGCTGAGGGCAATCAAAATAGCAAATAGGAGCATACCCAGAAAAATAGAAAAACTTGTTCCATTAAAAGAGGTAAATAATTCTTTATGGCTGGCATCTGTTTGTCCCATAAGGCGATAAGCGGCTAAAAAACAGTATGTTCCTGCTATTGGCAATAGAGGAATAGCGAGGTCTATCAGTTTCATTTTTCGAAATAGCGTCAGAAATATGCCGATAAGACTATAAACCGTATAAATGAAAATAGCTATAAGTCCAAGGTAAATAGGTATCTTTTGAATTAAAACAGAAGCCCGCGGTACCTTACGATAGAAACTATTGCCGTATCCCTGAAAAAAGGGCTGGCCCTGGGGATCTTTGGCCAATACAAAAGCGGGGAGAATATCATCTTTTAGCCGGAAGATGCCATTGCCCACATGGACAAGAGAATCGAGCTGTCCGTTTTCTTTTTTTACGACGAGTCTATCCGTGCTGACCGCCATTAGTTCAATCCCGCCAAAGATACGTCTGTAAAATTCCCAGCGTTCATTTTTGGGATTCATAAATTGATAGTATCCGAGTTGTGGTTTAATTTTTTGTTCATCTATCGGTATACTGACTGGTTTTGGAGCAGAAATGTCCTTTGTCAAAAATTCTTCAATAGCCTGTGAGATTGGCCAAAGATTGACAACACTATTGGCTGCTATTGCATAGGCTATACCAGCTTCACGGTTAAAGAATAACCAGGATACAAAGCCTTCCCCTTTACCATTGTGGCCCCTTAAACTGATCTTTCTATTATTCGGGAATAGATCATTGCCGAGGGCATATCCCGTTTGTAATCCAGCACGGCTGGCTAAGGTACTGTGAATGGTCTCCATTTCCTTCAGTCCGGCATTATCCAATAACCTGCTGTCGGTATTCCCATTGAGCAGATAAAGCATGAATTTTGCCATGTCCTCGGCATTGGATACCAACGCGCTTCCGGCTCCATTTCCGCTCGGACGATAGAATGGCATTGGTCTGTATTCCCCCTTTTGAAAGTCATAACCTGTGGCAAAGCTGGGTCTATGAGTTCCATCAAGATCAAATAAGCTGTTGTGCATGTTTAATGGCAAAAAAATCTGCTCTTCTAAATACCTATTCCAGGGCATGCCTGAAACTTTTTCAATAATATAGCCGAGTACGTTATAACCTGGGTTGGAATAGGACATCATGGTTCCCGGTCGCCAGCGGACCCTAAGCGAATTGCTAACAGCCTTGATGGCATCGATACCGGCAAGTGGCTTTTTTCTGCTTATATCTACCATGCAGTTGAGTTGAACATCGTCAAAACCCGCGGTATGTTCGAGCAAGTGAACTACCCGTACCGGATCTGTAGCTTCCCAATGATTGTCAAAGGGTATTTCGGGCGCAATATCACGAATACGGTCATTAAGTTTTAGCTTACCTTTAGCCACTAATTGTTGTATACCCATTGCCACGAAAAATTTGGTCACAGAGGCGAAGTGAAATTGCGTTTGATGTTCTACTTGACGACGTTGTTTAAGATCAGAATAGCCCAGTCCACCCGAGTACAGTATACTGTCTTTTTTTACAATAGCAATCAGTAGACCGGGTATATGTTCCTTCTGAATCACAGTATCTAAACGTCTATACAATTGGCTAATATTGCTGTCAGATTTTGTAGCAGTGCTTACCTGTCCTGATGCAGTAAAATAAATTGCCACAATGAACATTGCTAGATAGAAAGTTTTTAAGTTGATCATAAGCTTTTCTTTTTTGCAAATTAGCAATGATCTTTACTGGTCTTGTCCGTATCCATCCAAACGGATAAATCTGTTAATGTTTATTGAGTGAATTCAGATTATTACAATCTCGCTAATAGAATTATATAGGAAAATCCTATATAATTCTATTAATAATTTGCCCTATTCCATTCGTAATTACCTTTCGATTTCGAATTGTCCTTATCTTTTCCTTCACTAAATTTTTATACCATAGATAATTCTATTCTTCTCGTATAATAATATTTGTAATAATATTGCGATGTAGCATTAATAAAACTATTCCAGGAAGGATTGTAACTTTTAAAAATACCATTAAAATTTAGCACAATAGTAGATAATACTGTAAATTGTAATACCGATTCAAGTGTTTGGAATGCCGAATCCTTAAGGAGACATCGAACTCTAGAAAAATGCTAGGAGAGTGGCTACATACTTCATTTTTTGCGTAATTGATAACCAAAGCCTAAATAATTTTGTTAAAATTTTCGAACTCTAACAGAACGTTCTTTAATAGCTTTGTTCATAGATTTGGGTATAAAAAAAAGGAGACAACTTCTTTAAGTGTCTCCTTAAGTGGAGTCGGAGGGATTCGAACCCTCGTCCAAACATAGTATGATTTACGCTTTCTACATGCTTAGCTTCTCTTTAATTGTCGGGAGAGGGAAGGTGAGTCGCTTACCTATGCCGTTCTCCGTATTTGCTGTTTCTCATTCTTGCTTAGCAACGTCACAAGAACCAGTTCTACAGTTCGATGCCTCTGATGTCAAGCAGTAGAACAACGCTTGACGAGACAAAAGCTAATCTTAATTCTAAATTAAGCAGCTAAGGCGTAGTTTTCTTCGCCGTTTGTAAGTTTGAAAGTTCAGATTAGAGTGCTAGACTAACAATGCACTGCATGCTTACATAACCATCGCTATCCTGTCAATTCCGGTCGACCCCGTTATGTATGGGCAACAAATGTAATCAAATTCTGTGATATGAAAAACCTCAAAATTTTAAATGGCTATAATTATATAAACAAATTGTCCTATATTACTGTTATAAAAGAGGATAGGTCAAAATATTAACCTATTCTTCATTATAATTTTGAAAGAATTTAATTTTATACCTTAATTTAAGATATGGTTAAGATTGTAAAAACTAAATTAATAACTATTACTACACTACAAAAAATATAAAAATGGCTGAAGAAAAAAATGATAAAACCACAACCCCTGTAGCTGCACAAGAAACTAGTAAACCAGCTTCGGCTAGTTCGGCAGCTAAACCTGCTGCAAAAAAAACAACAGCAAGAACAGCGGCCACAAGAACTACCACTGCTGTAGCAAAAGAAAAACCGACTACTAATAACCCAAATAATCCCGGACAGGCTTCAAATACACCAGCTCGGAAAACAGTGGCTGCTAAAACAGCAAGTCGTCCTTTAGATGCGGATTCTGCGGCTAAAGCAACGAGCTCCACTGCTAAGACAACGCCGGTTAAAAAGACGACAACAGCTAGCAAAACAACTAAAACCGTAAATAAACCGAGTACTGCTACTAAAGTGGCTTCTGCGACTAAACCGGCAACTCCAGCGAAGTCTACAGCTGCCGTTAAACCTGCTGCTCCAAAACCAGCAACCGCTAAAGCAACTACTCCTGTAGCAAAAACTTCTTCCACAACTAAACCAGCTGTAGCTAAGTCAAAAAGTACAAGTGCTACTGTTGCTAATAAACCAGTGGAAAAAGCTGCTGCAACTAAAGTAGCTACTACCACTCCGACGAAAGGTGAAGAGTCAAAACTTGAGAAAGAAGCTTCTTATAAAGAAGTTGTCCCTAAAAAAACTGAGAAAGAAGATTTAAAAGAAAAAACAAAATCAAAAAAATCAGGGAAAAAGAATAGTAAGGCTAAATTGGAAATTTCTTTAAAAAGCGATAGTAAAGGTAAAGCAGATAAAAAAGTAAAATCTAAGCAATCAGACAAAAAGGATAGCATTGATAAGTTGAAAAAATCTCCTAAAAAAGATAATAGGGAGAAAGTAGATGAAAAAGTAAAAGCGAAGAAGGAATTAGAAAAAGGTAAAAAGCCTACTAAGAACAAAGCTAAAAAAGTAGATAGCAAAAACAAAGGTGCTAAACCTTCAAAAAAAGCTAAAAAAAATGAAGGTAAAACTTTAAAGAAAATTAAGGAAGCTTTTTCTGAGATCTATCATAAAATCTTAGGAGAAGACAACAGTAAAAAGAAGAAAAAGAAATAGAGAAATAGAAAACAAAAGGGATATCAATTGATATCCCTTTTGTTTTCTATTTCTTCCGAATGCTAACAGCATTTTTATGTGCTTGTAAGCCCTCTAATTCAGCTAGTATTTCGACCGTTGAACCAATATGGTTCAATCCTTCTTCCGTAATATGCTGAAAGGTAATTTTCTTTACAAATGAATCCACAGAAACACCTGAATATGATCTTGCATAACCTGAGGTCGGTAGCGTATGATTTGTACCTGATGCATAATCCCCCGCACTTTCCGGAGTAAGGTGACCTAGGAATACGGAACCAGCATTGAGAACTTTATTAATCAATGGTTTCCATTGGTCTGATTCGATTATAAGATGTTCCGGAGCATATAGATTAGAGAAATTCATAGCCTCTTGAAGGTTGTCTGCAAGAATTATATATGAATTTTGCATTGCTTTTTCTGCTAATTCTTTCCTGGGAAGTATGGCCAGCTGTGTAGCAAGCTCTTTTTCAACAGCAGTTCCAATTGAACTACTGGTCGTTACTAAAATAGCTTGACTATCGATTCCATGTTCAGCTTGCGCCAATAGATCTGCTGCAACAAATTCAGGGCGACAGGTTTCATCAGCGATGACTAAAACTTCAGAAGGTCCTGCAGGCATATCTATACTTACGTCTGTCATCCCTTGAATTAAACTTTTAGCTTTAGTTACGAACTGATTACCCGGACCAAATATCTTGTTGACTTGTGGAATCGTATCTGTACCATATGCCATAGCCGCAATAGCCTGTGCACCGCCTACCAAATAAATCTTGTCGATTTTTAATAACTTTAAACAATACGCAACAAATCCATTGATCTTACCATTGTTTTGTGGTGGAGAGCAAACTACGATCTCTCTACAGCCCGCAATTCTAGCAGGAATTCCTAGCATTAATAAGGTGCTTGGTAGTACCGCGGAACCACCGGGAATATATAAGCCTACCTTTTCAATAGGTCGAACCTCACGCCAGCATTGCACTCCTGGCATTGTTTCAACCGTACGCTCACGCTTTAACTGGCTTTGATGAAATTTATAAATATTTTGAAAAGCAATCTCCAAAGCGCGCATCTGATCTCTGGAAATTGTAGCTGCCAATGCATCAATATCTCCTTGATCTAAATAAAGCTGTTGAAGGTCAACTTTGTCAAATTGCTTTGCATATGACTTTAAAGCCGCATCACCTTTGCTTTTAACCTCATTAATGATGGAAAGAACCGTGTCTTGAATAGCATGATTCGGATCAGTATTTCGGTTTACCAGCTCCTGAAGCTGTTGTTTTGTTAAATCTTTATATTGATAAGTCTTGAGCATATTACATGATAATTTTCTCTATAGGCATCACAACGATTCCCTGCGCACCGGCCGCCTTTAATTTGTTAATTTTGTCCCAAAAATCGTCTTCCGATATAACTGTGTGTACTGCTACCCATCCCTCTTCAGCTAACGGAACTACTGTAGGACTTTTTACCCCATGCAATAAATCGGTTATTTGTGTTAAATTCTTCTTTTCAACATTAAGAACCACGTATTTAGTTTCCTTCGCTCTTAATACCGATTGGATTCTTTGCATTAATTCACAAATAATCGGATTTTCTTCCAACCCTTCTCTGCCAATCAAGATTGCTTCAGAATTTCTAACATCCACAAATGGCTTTAAACCGTTGTTTTTTAAAGTTCCACCGGTAGATACAATATCACAAATAGCATCACTTAAGCCTAGACCAGGAGCAATCTCTACTGAACCGGAAATGGTTTGGATCTCAGCATTGATTTTATATTCGTCTAAAAATTGTTGGAGTATATTTGGATAGGAGGTAGCGATTGATTTGCCATTAAGATCTTCTAGGCGGTCGATTGTTGAATCTTTAGGAACAGCTAGCTTGAGCGTACATTTCCCAAATCCCAATCGTTGTAAGTATTGTACTTTCGAGAGGGTCTCGTCAATTACATTCTCACCGACGATGCCTAAGTCTGCTATTCCTTCCTCGACATATCCCGGGATATCATCATCGCGAAGGAAAAGTATCTCTAAATTGAAATTAGAAACCGTAGTAATTAAGGAGCTTTTATAGTTTTCGAAGTCTAGACCGCAATTTTTAAGTAGTTGTACTGATTTTTCGTTTAATCTACCCGATTTCTGGATAGCTATCTTCAAATTTTTCAAAATGTTAGTTTATGATGTTGAGTGTAAAAAATTATTAATAATAAAGAATCTGGGGTTAACTTGGTTCACGTAAAACCAATACTAATATCTATCGCCACAATGGCGATGATGCATAAAGTATTGATGTGTACAAGCGTTCTTCATTTTAATAATGGAACAAAAGTAATTGATATGAAGTAGGATTGCAAGAAATTTAATAAAAAAACAAAAAAAGCGAACCCTAAGGCTCGCTTTCATAGTTTGTGTTTAAATTCTATAACCCTACATCTTCTCATTTCTTCATTTAAAGCACAAATACATAGTTATCTTTTTTTATTCATCCCTATAAGAAACCTGTGGTTAAAAATCAAATTTCACCCTTGCTCTAATTCCCCATTCAGGAGCCTCAGGATGGTCTAAATAATTCAGTCTTTTTACCAAATCAACTCTCAATACCTTAAAGATATTGGCTACGCCTGCGCTTGCCTCCATGTAAGGTTTATCACCAAAAGTAAATGACATTTGATCTCCGTCTCCATTTGTCTGCCAGTCATAAACCTGATTATTTAAACTGGGGTTGTTAGCATCCCTTAAACCACCATAAACACCTTTAAAACTAAATACTTCTCTCAATTTCAATTTGTTCAATAATGGGATTTTATTGAAAAGGAAGCCATTCATATAGTACTGCACATTCCATGAAACATGATGATCCGAAATAAACTCCATAAAATTCATCAAGTTGTACGATTGTAATTGATATGCATAAGTTTGATTGGCACGATGTATATTTAATACCGGAAAAGGAAGGTTATTACCGGCTATATAGGTGCCATCCACATTCACATCAGCATATCCTAATTGTGATAAATAAAGCCTTTTGAAGATTCCAGCAGAGAAATTATGATAACTATATTCTCCTCCAAACAATCCTTTGACACCAGCGGTATAGTTAAAGGTCATGATGGGATACTGATTGAAGATTGGAGTTCTATACAATTTACCCTGATAAAACTCTTCATGCGGGGCATATCGGATTCCTACATTAAATTCAGTACTCTGTAAATTGTTAATGAACTTATGCGAACCATCAGCTTGAGGTAAGGTATAAGATAGTACTCCGGCAGGAGTTTGTTTCCAGGTTCCCAAACCTGCATTCATAGATAGGTTGTTGTTAAATTCAACTTTATAATCCAAACGGTATACTTCATTGTACAAATAACTTCTGTTTTCCCCTCGTTTAAACGAAAGTAATACATTATCCTCTTGAACGAATTCTAAATTTTGTCCGGGAATCTTGGTGTCATAAGAAGCAGAAACACGTAAATAATGCTGTGGAAATTTATAAATTGATTTATTGTTCAATGAATAAGTTCCTGCAAGGAAATATTTCCATTTCTGATCTTCAAAGCCATAAGCACCATAACCTTCAGCATAGAATCTCTTACTCAATTGCTCAGTGGTTCTACCGCCTACACGTAAGCGAAATCCTTCTACAGGGTTATAAGAATAGAAGGTGTTTACCGGTCCGATTTCAACTGGTCCGGCTTGTTTATAACCTGATAAAACTAAAGCTGAAATATCCATAAATGTACGGAAAGAAGGCATGCTCTGTAAGCTGTCTATATTTGTATAGATCAACCTTTCGGAATTGTTCAATGGCTCCGGTCTTAACGTCGCCCAATAACTTTCTGCGGCTTTTTCCTCATCTTTTTCATGTTTCTCTTCTGTAGGTAGCACAACATATTGATCGGGTACAGCATATATGCTATCCGGCCTAACTTGTCCGTTTTGATAATCATTGATGAGAACAACACGTTTACCCTTGATTCCTTTGCCTTTACCGGTAATTGCAAAATCAATTCCAAGACTGGATTTATTTAAATAATACTTGTTATCATTGGTCTTGTTAAATCCTAATTCAATATTTAAATCCCTTACAAAATTTAAATTTATGTCATTACTAACCGTCATTTCTGCAGACTTAACTGCATAATTTCCATCCAAGGTGATATATAATTTCCCCTTGAATAATAAATCATTCTTATTTCTTGGAAAGAAACTCAACTCCACCAATGATTCGTTCTCATTCTTTACGGTATCTGTAATATAAAATCGGTAAAAAGTAGGAGCAGAGTTAGCAATAGGACTTAAAAATTGATTTGTTAGAATGGTGATATTGTTATCGTAAATTTCCACCTCATCATATAAACGATTAAAGTACTTACTCAACCCATCATTATCTACAAACTTCGGATCGAACTCCGCCTTTCGTTCTGCTAAAATGTATTGTTTTTTAGCATTAGGATCTTTTCTATAATAGACTTTTGAAAACTTTTCTTCCATATAAGCCGGTAAAAGATAATTTTTGGCTGTATCATCTTTTTGAAAAAGGAACTGATAATTCTTAAAAACCTTACTGTTTTTAAATTTCTCATCCAGATTACTAAGCCCTAAGCTAATCTTTTCATACTGATCAAATTCAGCAAATGCTTGTCCTGTCAAACGGTTTTGATCTCTATGCTGAACAACTTTCCGAATTAATTCAACTGCAGGATTATTTTTATTGGAATATTTCCCTCGCTTCGGAGCTTTGATGACTATTTCTTCAATTGAATTTGAAGGAAATAACATCACTCGAATGATTTGTTCTGCTTCTTCAGAAACGGGATATTCCTCAGTTTGAAAGCCAACAGAACTAATTCTGATCTTTTTGTATTCGGATGGAATAGTCAGTGTGTATTCTCCTTTATCATTAGAACTGGTTCCAATTTCTTTTTCTGCCCCGATTACCTTGATCGAAGCATATGGAATAGCCTCATAATTATCTGCATTCAAAACCTTCCCCTTAATAGTCGTGTGTTGAGCAAATAATAACTGGAATGAGAAGAGCATTCCTAAAAGCATTGTCAAATGTAAATATCTTAATTTCATATAGTGACTTATTGACTTTTTTATTATTTAGTTCAAAAAGTATTGCAAATAAAAATATTATTGCTGATTATATAAAACTGTTTGTTGACGTTTTGACTTTTTAATGATAATTGGTCAATAAAAATCTTTACTTGTGACATTAGGTTTACGAAACTGATGTTTCAAAAGAGATTGCGGGGGAAATGAAGGAGATTCTTTTTGATTGGGCATCTTTAGATCATCAATTATTAATCCGTAAATATTCTTCCCAAAAGAACAAATCTAACGCGTCTCAAATTCGTTATTTACCCGTATCTCACCCGTATCTCACCCGTATCTCACCCAATTAAAAGCGAGTAATTATCGAGTAAATTATGAGTGAAATTTATAGTAAAAATGAACAAATGCAGCGTCAGTTACTTTAATAGTAATCAACGCTGCATTTAAAATAAATATTGATGATTTTTACTTAATGATTCCTTTGGTTTATCCTTCCTTCTGCTTTTTCACTTTTTTCTTTCCGAATTCAGCTACTTCAATTATTCTAGGTATACTACTTTTCGGTGCCATATGGCGTAATTTCTTGATTTTCCTTCTACGTTTATAGTTTTTAATTAATGAACTATCCCGATATAAGTTCCAATTCATTAATAAGACACTAAACAAAACCACTGCTAAACCAATAATTTGCATACGAGTCACGACATGGTTGGTAAAAAAGTGAACGAGGATTAAGGCAACAATGGGGTTTACATAGGCATAAGTACTTACTTCAGTTGCAGGTCGAACTTGTAATAAGAAAATATAGCAGCTAAACGCCAATATAGATCCCATAAGTGCCAGATAAATCATAGCTCCCCAATATTCTATTGACACCGAGTTGAAATCGAATCTCATATACTCACCATTTAATAGCGCAACAGTGGTAAAAGCAATACCGGCAACAACCATTTGCCAGGCTGTTTTTACGATTACATTCAAATCTTCATCTGCTTCTTTGGGTTCATTGGAGTTGCCAGATCTATGTTCATCAGTTTTCCTGCTGTATTTAGAAATTAATGAACCAACAGTCCATCCAATAGTCCCTAAGGTCATAACGAACATAGCAATTAGTCTTTGATCACTCCCGGCATCTTCTGAAGAAGCACCAAAGATTTGTTCAGCGAATAACATAATCACGCCTATAAAGCCTAAAATTAACCCTAGAAGGGTGGGTATGCTTGAAAAATTTTCCTTCCATTTAGGTTTATCAAGAACGATAAACCAGATTGCTGTCGCTGCAGAAAGAATGGATACAATAGCACTTGATATAAATTGTTCAGACCAAATGATGGCGGCCATATCTATAAATAGCAGCAAAAAACCAACGAAAGCAGCATCTTTAACGGGTTTTTTAAGATAAATTTTATAACCCTTTACCCAACAATAGAACATTAGTAAGCTTCCTGCTATGACGAAGCGGATAGAACCTAAAACAAAGGGAGAAAAGGCATGCAAAGCTTTCTCTATAAAGAAAAAGGTAGATCCCCATACAATATATACAACCAAATAAGCGAATATGATAACGCTTGCGGCTGGACTTGATGATTTAACCATATACTAATTAATCCTTTGTCGGAATGACTAACTTATTATCTTCTTTAACAGTCTCTAATACAATCGTGGTTCTTGTTGATATAATACCTTCAATCTTACTTAAAGTGTTCCTCATAAGATCCACTAAACCAGCAGAATCATTGGTTCTAACTTTAATTAAATAGCCGTCTTCGCCAGCGATATCGTGTACTTCTAAAACTTCAGGAATTTCAGCTAATAGTATTCCTACCTTCTGAACCCCGATAATATCTTGTGTTTTGATAAAGATGAAGGACAACATTTTTTGATCAAGTGCTGCCGGGTTTATTCTTGCATTATACTGAAGAATGACTTCTTTTTGTTCTAGTTTTTTTACTCGTTCCAAAATTGCGGAAGGAGCCATGCCTAATTCTCGCGCAATATCCGCATTATTGGTGCGGGCATTGTCTTGCATGATTCTAATGATTTGTAGATCAATATGATCTAAAGAAATTTCAAATTTTGCCATATTGCCGCAAATATCGTTAATTCCGAATTAAATTCAAAGAAATGTATTCGATTTAGAATATTGTTCAGTAAATTATTACTTTGAAAGGAGAATTGTTGGAGAAGTTGAGTGTGATTTATTGAGTCTTTACGAAGATACGTATAAAGTAATAATTATGGAAATAATAGTATTAGCATGAGCTTTTGTGTCTAACAATGTTTAATTTTGTTTAACAATCTATCTAGACGTGTCAATACATTTAAAATTAACAACATTAGCTGATTCTCTGTCCGGAGATTTATTTTACGACGAAAATCAAGTGTCTCATCAGACAATGCGCCTGGCTTATTCTACAGATGCATCAGTGTATCAGGAGCTACCTTTAGCGGTTTGCATTCCACAGGACAAACAAGATTTAAAGGTTTTAATTCAATTTGCGAAACAAAATAACGTAACCCTTATTCCGAGAACAGCAGGTACCTCTTTGGCAGGGCAGGTGGTGGGATCTGGGATTATAGTGGATGTGTCTAGGTTTTTCAATAAAATATTAGAAGTTAATAAAGAAGAAAAATGGGCGAGAGTTCAACCAGGTGTAATCCGTGATGATTTGAATGCTTATCTAAAATCATATGGCTTAATGTTTGGCCCTGAAACTTCTACTGCAAGTAGAGCCATGATCGGTGGAATGATAGGTAATAATTCTTCAGGGTTGCATTCAATCGTTTGGGGAGATACTCGTCATAACCTATTGGAAGCTAATGTGATATTGGATGATGAGTCCGAAGTTATCTTTAAAGATTTAGATGAAGTAACGTATTTTCAAAAATTATCTTCAAAAACTCGAGAAGGGGATATATATAGGGATCTAAATGAGCTTCTTAGTAGCAAAGAGAATCAGGAATCAATTCATGCGGGTTATCCGAAGTCCGATATCACAAGAAGAAATACAGGGTATGCTTTAGACATCTTGTCGGATACTAGTAAACCTTTTAATTTATGTAGGTTACTGGCAGGTTCTGAGGGAACAATTGGGATTATTACGGAAGCAAAAATTCAATTAATGTCACTGCCGGCGCCTGAAATAGGCTTGCTTTGTGTTCATTTTCATGATATGGTGGAATGTATGCGTGGGAATATTGTGGCGTTGAGAAATAAACCGGAAGCTTCTGAATTAGTGGATAAATATATTTTAGATTTTACGGTTGGTCATCCTACTTATCAGTATAATCGATTTTTTATTGAAGGGGATCCTCAAGCACTATTAATTGTTGAATTTCGAGGTGAAAGTCAAGAAGAAATTGAAGCTAAAGCCAAGCAATTAATCGCTGAATTAAAAGCGGAGAATTTGGGCTATGCCTATCCATGGATAACAGGTGTTGAACAAACGAATTTAGTATGGGATGTGCGTAAAGCGGGTTTAGGTTTAATTAGAAACTTACCAGGAGATTCACAACCTGTTAATTTAATTGAAGATTGTGCGGTCTCTCCTGAGGATTTACCTGCATACGTAAGCGATATACAAGAGCTATTAAAAACTGAAAATGTCCATGCATCCTATTATGCCCATGCCGGGGCTGGTGAATTACATATTGAACCATTTATTAATCTTAAAACGGCTGAAGGAAAACGTCAGTTCAGGTCTATTTTGGAAAAGACGACAGATTTGGTGTTAAAATATAATGGATCGCTAAGTGGTGAACATGGTGATGGAAGACTCAGGGGGGAGTTTATAGGGAAGGTACTAGGGGAGAAAGTATATCAACTATTACTACAAGTGAAACATATCTTTGATCCGCATCATATTTTCAATGCCCGCAAAATTGTTAATACTCCAGCAATGGATACCCATTTGCGTTATGATCATGTTACTGACACTAAGCAGATTAAAACTTATTTTGATTTTACGAAGAATGAAAGTATTCTCCGTTTATCTGAAAAATGTTCCGGTTCAGGCGATTGTAGAAAGACCGAGATAACAGGAGGGACGATGTGTCCTTCATTTATGGCTACAAGAGACGAAAAAGATACCACTCGTGCCAGAGCAAATATGTTGAGACAATTTCTGACAAACTCCACTAAGACTAATCGTTTTGACCATGAGGAAATTAAAGAGGTCATGGATTTATGTTTAAGTTGTAAAGGTTGTAAAACAGAATGTCCATCTAGTGTAGATATTGCTAAAATGAAGGCCGAATTCTTACAGCACTACTACGATGCTAATGGAAGCTCTTTCCGCTCTAAGCTAATCGCAAATTTTACAGAATCTCAAAAGTTGGGAGCCATGATTGCTCCCGTATATAATTTCTTTGCCAGCAACAGTATTACATCGAGTGTAATCAAAAAAGTTGTGGGTTTTGCCCCCGATAGATCGCTGCCAAAAGTCCATGGAACTACTTTTAGTAAATGGGTCAGTAAACAACAAATGACGACTGGAATGCGTAAAGTCTACTTGTTTAGTGATGAGTTTACTAATTATAATGACACGGAGGTTGGAATTGCAGCTTATAAGTTATTAACAGCTCTGGGATATGAAGTTAAGGTTCCTAATTTAAAGGAAAGTGGCAGGACATATTTATCAAAAGGATTTGTTAAAAAGGCAAAGGAACTGGCTAATTTAAATGTAGATTTAATTGCTGATGAAATTACCTCAGATACGCCTTTATTAGGGATTGAACCATCCGCTATTATTACTTTTAGGGACGAATATCCGGATTTGGTTGATCCTGCAAAACAAGAAAAGGCAAAGAAGTTAGGAGAGCATGCCTTAATGATTGACGAATTTTTGGTTCGTGAAATTAAAGCCGGAAGAATTCATCAGGATCAATTTACATCTAAGTCACAGAAAATTAAACTACACGGTCACTGTTACCAAAAGGCATTTAAATTAGTTGATTATACTAAAACTTTACTTTCATTCCCATTAAATTATGAAGTGGAAGTTATCCCTTCAGGCTGCTGCGGTATGGCGGGATCTTTCGGTTATGAGAAAGAGCATTATGAAGTTTCTCAGAAAGTAGCCGAATTGGTTTTATATCCCACATTGAGAAAAACAGGCGATGAATATTTAATAGCTGCGGCCGGTACCTCTTGCAGACATCAAATTAAAGATGGCTTGCAAAGGAAATCCTTTCATCCTATTGAAATTATTTATGATGCTTTAATAAAGAAATAAGAAACAAATATTGTATCTTTTTGTTTTACAATAAAAAATGAAATTTATGAAAAGGATATCATTAGCTGCAACCATATTGTCATGTATATTTTTGATGACATCTTGTGGGAATTCAGAGAAATCCAAAAGTGCTGGCTCTGAATTGAAGTTGAAATCTCTGAACAACAATCCGGACCATGATAGAATACACTTGTACTTCGATTTAATTAAATCTGGAGAAACGGATTCTTCTGTTATATTTGATGCTAAGTCATTATATGATAATGATACTGTAGGCTTCAAATTAGAGGTATTGACACATATTGATGCCGGAATTACTGCTGATGGGCAGCCAGACGAAGATCTAGGATTTAAAGAGGGATCCATCAAAATTATTCCTGATGGAGCTCAATCGGATAATTTAGTAAAAAGTTTGGGAACGTTATATAATTTACCAACAGAAGGGACAATGGACGGTACACTTGTCCCATTAGTTTTTTCTTCGAATAATAAAAATGTAGATGTAAGAACCAATGGGACTTACGGTTTTAAATTATTCTTCCATAATCCCACAGGAAAAGAAGCTGAAATGTTTGCTACAATCGATACTTATCTTCGTTCTTTCGATTTAAGTGAAAAAGATTCTACTCAGCGGGAGGCAATTATTTCTGCCTTTCAGGGTAAATAAAACTTAATTTAGTGTATTTTAGAGGACCGGTTTTACTGGTCCTTTTTTTATGTTAACAAGCCGAATAAAGTATATATTAATTTATTTGTTTTTCCTAAACTGTGTGACTACAGTTGTAGCGCAAGATACATTACAAGTAAGTCGGGTATCAAAAGGAAAGATAACTTCAGCTGAGTTAAGCGAAATTTCAGGTATAATTCCGTCAATTAATAATCCGGGAATGTTTTGGGTCCATAACGATAGCGGAGATGCTGCGAGACTTTTTTTAATTGATTCAGTAGCTAACTTGAAAACAAGTTATACTTTAGAAGGGATAGAAGCAAAGGATATTGAAGATATCGCCTGGGTTGAACTAGAAGGTATTTCTTATGTAGTGCTTGCGGATATTGGAGATAACCTTGCTAATCGAGCGTATATATCCTTGTATGTATTTCCAGAGCCCCATTTCAGTCCTTCTCAGAAGCTTGATACGATTGCTCAGGCTGATGTTCAGATCAAGCACTTGAATTACTCCGGAAAGGCGAGAGATGCCGAATCAGTTTTTGTTGATCCTAGAGATAAGCAGTTTTATCTGATCTCGAAAAGAGAATTCAAATCGGTTTTATATACCGCCCCTATATTTTCCACAAGTACCAATCACCTTCTCTTAAAACCAGTACTTACACTTCCATTTACTTTCGTCACTTCGGCTGACATTTCTCCACGAGGGGATGCTGTTCTTATTAAGAATCTGACTTCTATATTTTACTGGAAATTAAATGATAATGATGATTTATTGAAAGCTTTAAAGCAGCCATATTTTTCTATACCGTATAAAGTCGAGCCACAAGGAGAAGCCATTGCTTTCGATAGAGTGACTAACGGATTTTTTACACTAAGCGAGCGTCCATTAGGATTAGATTCTTATCTTTATTACTATAAATTTTCTAAACCTCTATAATTCTATGAAGATTAATATTTCATTGTTTTTATTGCTGTTGTTTTTCGGAGTTGCTCACGCGGCTAAAGTAGATACGCTGGATGTTCCAAGTTTGGCAATGCATAAATCAATTAGAACCGTTATTATACAACCCGAGAATACAAATAATGAGAGTTTACCGACCTTATATTTGTTACATGGCTATGGTGGTAAGTATAGTGACTGGGTTAATAAAGTTCCAGCTATTAAAGAATTGGCTGATAATTTGGGGATTTTAATTGTTTGTCCTGATGGTGGTACAGGTAGTTGGTATTGGGATATGACTAATGATAAAAATTTTCAATATGAAACTTTTGTTGCAAAAGAGCTTGTAAACTATGTGGATGAACACTATCCTGTGCTAAAAGATAGGAAAAAACGAGGCATTACCGGTTTAAGCATGGGGGGGCATGGGGCGCTGTATTTGGCAATAAAACACCAGGATGTATTCGGAGCTGCGGGAAGTACTGCAGGGGGTGTGGATATTCGACCTTTTCCTAATAATTGGGATATGTCTAAACGCTTAGGGCAATATGATGAGAACCCTCAAAAGTGGGACGAGCATACCGTGATGGAATTGACACACTTAATTAAACCTAATTCTTTGGAATTATTTATTGATTGTGGTACTAATGATTTCTTTTATAGGGTAAATTGTAAACTTCATGAAAAATTAACATACTTAAACATTCAACATCGATTTTTAACCATGCCAGGAGCCCATAATTGGGATTATTGGAGTAAATCGATCTTATATCAGTTAATTTTCTTCAAGGATTATTTTTCAATGACCTAGTATTTGGCTTTGTTGAATAATAATTTTGCATTTTTGAATAATAATGATACTTTTGAATCACGATAAGAAATTATAAACCTACAAAAGCCATTTTGATGTTCAGAATGGCTTTTTTATTTTTGGCCATGAATTTGTATTTGCTGACTATCCCTTCCTATTATAAAAGCTTAAAAATAAGCGTCGTTAGCCTTTTTATCTTATTTTTTAATTTTGCTTCAGGACAAGATAAGGTCACATTGAGTGGATATATCCGGGATTCTAATTCAGGTGAAAACCTAATCGGAGCGGTCATTAGAATTCAAGAGCTTAACTTAAGTACCTATTCTAATAATTATGGGTTTTATTCTATTACAGTTCCTACAGGGAAGTTTGCAGTAGATATATCGTATGTAGGATATGCGGGAAGACAAGATTCTTTACAAATTCAATCTGATTTGAGGAAAAATTTTGAATTAAGTGCAAGTTCAAGTGTTATTGCTGAAGTTGTTGTCTCAGGCAAAAGGGAGGACGGGAATGTCTCTTCTCCTCAAATGGGAAATTTGAAATTCAGTATGGAGGAGCTCAGAAATATTCCGGTACTCTTTGGAGAGAAAGACGTTTTAAAAACGATGCAGTTATTACCGGGAATCTCTTCTGGAGGTGAAGGTAGCTCTAACTTTTATGTACGAGGAGGCGGAGGAGATCAAAACTTAATTTTGTTAGATGAGGCAACTGTTTATAATGCTTCTCATTTAATGGGTTTTTTTTCAACGTTTAATTCCGATGCTATTAAGGATGCTAATTTATTTAAAGGGGGAATTCCGGCACAATATGGTGGAAGAATTTCTTCAGTAATGGACATTAGTATGTTGGACGGTAATAATAAGAAGTTTAGTGCTGAGGGTGGTATAGGCTTGATAGCTTCAAGATTGAAATTAGAAGGACCTATTGTACAGGATAAAAGCTCATTTATGCTGAGCGGAAGAAGGACTTACGCTGATTTATTTCTTAAACTTTCCTCGGATGAAACCGCTAAGAACAGTAAACTATACTTTTATGATCTTAATGCCAAAATGAATTATAAACTGAATGATAGGAATACGTTATATCTTTCAGGCTATTTTGGTAAGGATGATTTAGGTTATGGTGATTTATTTAGTTTTGATTGGGGAAATACAACAGCTACTGTTCGGTGGAACTCTGTCATCAACTCCCAGTTATTTAGTAATACTTCATTGATATACAGCGATTTTGGATACAATGTTAATGTAAATAGTGACGACTCGAAATTTACAATTGCTTCAAAAATCAGGAACTGGAATTTGAAACAAGATTTTTCATATTATTCAAACGATAATAATACCTTACGATTTGGAATTAATGTATTGCATCAACAGATAAGGCCGGCAAGTATTCAAGCCGATGAAAATACTTCAATAAATCCAATTGAAATTGATAAAAGACAAGGAATTGAATCTGCTGCCTACATCTCACATGAATGGAAACCTTTAGAGAAGTTATCACTAATTTATGGTATACGTCTAAGTGATTTCATGGTTATGGGGCCAGGATCATTTTATGAATTTGATGAAGAAGGTGAAGCTATTACAGAGGCATATTATGGTTCTGTAATCGCAAAACATTATTTCAATATAGAACCTAGACTTTCTTTTGCCTATTTGTTTAATCCTAGAAATAGTGTGAAAGCAAGCTATAATAGAATATCACAAAACTTACATCAGTTAACCAATACGACGTCGAGTCTGCCAACAGATCAATATGTGGTAAGTAGTTTGAATATAAAACCTCAGATTGCTGATCAGGTTGCCCTTGGTTATTTTCATAATTTCAATAATAATGTTTATGAATTTTCTTTGGAAACTTATTATAAGTTTATGGATAATCAGATTGATTTTAGAAATGGAGCGGATCTTCAAGCGAATAAAGAGATGGAGGGGGATTTACTGTATGGTGTGGGCCGAGCGTATGGTGCGGAATTTATGCTGAGAAAAAATAAAGGAGCCTTAACAGGTTGGATTGGTTATACGCTAGCAAGAAGTGAAAGGCATTTTGATCAAATAAATGATGGCGATTGGTTTGCTGCAAGGCAAGATAGAACACATGATATATCCATTGTAGGGATCTATCAGTTAGGAAAAAAATGGACGTTAGGTGCAACCTTTGTTTACTATACAGGAAATGCTATAACTTTTCCAAGCGGTAAGTATCAGGTCGATGGTCGGACAATGTATTACTATACTGAACGAAATGGGTATAGGATGCCGAATTACCATCGCTTAGATCTTTCAGCTACTTATGAGCCTAAAAAAGAAAACAAGAAATTTCATTCAAGCTGGTCATTTGGTGTTTACAATGCATACAATAGAAAAAATGCCTATATAATTGATTTTAGGGAGAATGAACAGAATGCGAATATTACAGAGGCTTATAAGATTGCTCTATTTGGAGCAATACCTTCTGTGACATGGAATTTTAAATTTTAAAAAATGGTAAAGCAATTATATAATGTATTGATTTTATGCTTTCTTATGACATTAAGCGGTTGTGAGGAGTTAATTGATGTGGATTTAAATGAGGTTGATCCAAGGATTGTGATTGTTGCCGATTTGAATAATGAAGAATCAGAGCATGTCGTTTTAGTTAGTAGAACAGTGAATTTCGATGAGCCAAGACCAAGTGAACCAATTTCTGATGCCATTGTATTTGTTGAATCAGGTAATGGAAAGCGATATGACTTTAAACTGAATACCGAGGGGGAATATGTAAATTCCAATTTGCCATTAAGTGTGGGTGAAACTTATACTTTAAATGTCATTGTTAATGGGGAGCAATATACGTCTACTACAAAAATGCTCGGCTATATTGAAATTGATTCAATAGGTGTGACGAAAGAAAATTTATTTTCTGAGGATTTTTACTTTATAAATTTAAAGTTTTCCGATCCTCAAGGGCAACCTAATTATTATCGTTATGGTATGTCAATAAACAACCAGCCCTTTAAATTCAATATGGTAGCTTCTGATAAATATAATGACGGCAATGAAGTAACGCATCAGCTGGGTGGACAGGGGGCAAATAATGAAATTAAACCTGGGGATCATATTTTAGTGAGAAGGTATATTATTACGAAAGAGGTCTATACATATTGGTCAGAATATATGTCTACAAATCCGGGGAGTGCTGCTCCGGGAAATCCAACTTCAAATATTAACAATGGTGCTTTAGGCTTTTTTAGTGTGAGTAGTGTACGGGATTATACGGTTGATATAGATGAAGAACCTGAAATACCGGACGATTCTGAGAATCCATCAGAATAAGGTTTTGAACTTAAACCCTTTTTCTATTAGATAATCAATGCTTTTTGGAAGTGCATATTTTAAATTCTCAATTGCTTTGATATTATCGTGGAAAACTATAATGCTCCCGTTTCTACAGTAGTTTATACAGTTTTTATAACATTGTTCCGGAGAAATACGTGCGTCATAATCTCCTGTAAGAACATCCCACATGATGATTTTATATTCTTTAGACAGTTCTTTGAGCTGAGACTTTTTAATACGCCCATACGGTGGCCTGAAGAAATTGCTGTTCGTTACTTCATCACATTTTGAAACATTATTCAAATATAGATCATCGTCACTTTCCCAACCTTTAAGATGGTTGAAAGTATGATTTCCAACAACATGACCTTCACTTAGTATCCTACTAAATATTTCAGGATGTTTAACGACATTATCACCTACACAAAAAAAGGTTGCTTTGATTTTTCGTTCTTTAAGACAGTCTAAAATCCAGGGAGTTATTTCGGGGATCGGACCATCATCAAATGTTAAGTAAATATTATTTTTATTTTTTTCTTTTCTCCAAATCGCTTGAGGATAGATGTAATTAAGGATAAAGAAAGGTCGAACAAAATGCATATTGGAACAATCAAATATTTTTACAAATTTAATTAAAGTTTTAGGATTGACAGATTAAAACAGAACTGTGGATGAAGAAGCTTTTAAATTATTTCAGATTGTCCCATTATGAACAGGTTGGTTTTTTCATCTTAATCTGTCTTTTATCTTTGATGTTGTTGGCTCATCTTTTTCTTCCTTATACTATAAAAGTACAAGCCATAGATTATTCAATCGTTCAAATATCTTCTGACAACGATACGAGTGTGCAGCTCAATAGTGAATCGACCTTTCAAAAAAAGAAGATCACTAAATCTGTAAAGTACTTTACATTTGATCCCAATACTTTAGATTTGAGTGGATGGATTAAACTTGGATTAAGCGAAAAACAGGCTCAGGTAATTATAAATTATAGAAATAAAGGAGGGAAGTTTTATGAAAAAGAAGATTTGAAGAAAATCTACTCCGTTCAAAATGAACTGTATGATAAGTTAATGCCATATATTAAAATAGAGCAATTTTCGATAAAGCAGGAAGCAGCTATTTCTAAAAAGAGTACAACTTATGATATTCCTCAAAAGAATCCAATTAATATAGATCTCAATAGGGCAGATACGAGTACACTCATGGAGTTAAAAGGAATAGGACCAGTGTTTTCAAGGAGAATTGTGAAGTTTAGAGATGCGTTAGGAGGTTTCGTTTCATTTGAACAAATAAAAGAAGTTTATGGATTCCCTGAGGAAACATACGAACAAATTCTTCCTTATCTCTCACTTAATGCAGATAGCGTAACCAAACTATTAATCAATACAATAAGTGTTAATGAGTTAGCTAAACATCCTTAAATAAATTATAAGCAAGCGAATACAATAGTTAATTATAGAAATCATCACGGACCTTATAAAACAATAGAAGATTTAAGGAATATTCATTCGCTTGATGAAAATTTTTTCCGTAGAATTGCATTTTATTTAGATTTCAAATAACATTGATGATAGAGGAGCAGCTTAAATCATATATACGAGATATTCAGGATTTTCCAAAACCTGGTATCGTATTTAAGGACATCACACCATTATTGCAACAACCGGAATTGGTAAGACTAGTTGTTAAAGAATTTGTTAGGAAATTAGAAGGGATTGAGATAGATGTAATTGCAGGAATTGAAAGTAGAGGTTTCTTATTTGGGTTTCTATTAGCTCAAGAGTTAAATAAACCTTTTGTCCCTATTCGGAAGCAGGGTAAATTACCTTTTCATACAGTCTCTGAGTCTTATAAATTAGAATACGGACAGGCAACTATTGAAATCCATGAAGATGCTATTAAAGAAGGGACTAAAGTCTTAATGCATGATGACTTGTTAGCTACAGGAGGAACGGTAATCGCGGCTAGTAAGTTGATAGAAAAATTAGGTGGAGTTATTTCGGCTTATTCATTTGTGATAAGCCTAGACTTTTTGCATAGTACAGGGAGGTTGACACGTTTCAGCGAAAACATTATATCATTGCTTCATTATGAATAGTTACAATGATAATTACAAAAGAAAAGCTCGAACAGGTTCGAGCTTTTCTTTTGCTGAAAATTAGACATTAAAATTCACCTTGAACTTTGTAATAATTTTCACCCATTACTTTTACATGTTGATTTTTTTCAACCAAATAAAATTTATTCTTTTCGTAGACCAAAAACTCAGCAGTATTATAAAGTGTATTTCGCACTTCTTTCTCAATTGAGATGATCTCAGGATTACCCTTTTTATCCAGTTTTATTCGCACACAAGAAAGGTCAAGGTCAGGGTTTGTAAAGCTATATTGAATCACTGAGTCTGACGTATCAACCTTAATATATCCTGCATATGCCTGTTTATTCAAATCAATAGCTTGAAAGCTGGATAATTCAGTATTCCAATCTTTTATTTTTAACGTTTTTGTTTCTTCCTTATCATCCTTTTTTACTGTTTTCTTTATATCAGGATTTTGGATGGATAAAGCGTTTATTTCTTGTTGAAAGAAAGTAGGAATATCGAAAAATTTTTCTTGACTGCCTGTTTTTTGGGTTTCTATTTTGCTATTACACGCAGAAAAAGCAGCCGTAAAGATTATTACTGCTGCTATATTTTTTAGCTGTATCAAATTAATATGCAAGGACATTTCCAGTCATTTCAGAAGGGATTGGCAAGTTCAGTAATTGCAATACTGTAGGAGCTACGTCACCTAGTTTTCCGTCTTTAATATTCTTGTATTGATTATCAATTAAAATGCATGGTACCAAATTGGTAGTATGTGCAGTGTTGACTGACCCATCCTCATTTAGCATAAACTCAGAATTACCATGGTCAGCAAGGATAATGAATGAATAACCATTGTTTATTCCAGTTTCCACCACTCTTTTAGTGCAATTATCAACAGTTTCTACAGCTTTTATGACAGCATCAAAGACACCGGTATGTCCCACCATATCAGGGTTTGCAAAGTTTAAGCAGATAAAATCCGGTCCATTCTCTTCCATATCTTTACAGATGGTATCTGCAATAGTATTTGCACTCATTTCCGGTTGAAGGTCGTAGGTTGCAACTTTTGGAGAAGGAATTAATAACCTTCTTTCGCCTTCAAATTGATCTTCGCGACCACCTGAGAAAAAGAAAGTAACATGCGGGTATTTTTCTGTTTCGGCAATACGAACTTGTGTTTTATGTTGAAGGGATAACGTTTCTCCTAATGTCTGTGTTAAATTATCTTTATGGAAAACGACTTTGACATCATTAAACGTATCATCGTAAGCTGTCATTGTTACATAATATAATTTTAAAGGATGCATCTGGTATTCAGGAAAATCTTTTTGCGTTAGAGCAATTGTGATTTCTCTACCACGATCTGTACGAAAGTTATAACAGAGTACTACATCTCCTTCTTGTATAGTTGTTTTTGGAGTTCCGTTAGGATTTACCATAACAATTGGTTTTAGGAATTCGTCAGTTACTCCTTCTTGATAAGATTGCTCAATTGAATTAACTAAATCAGTGGATGGGGAACCCACCGCATTTACCAAAAGATCATATGCCTGTTTAACACGCTCCCAACGGTTATCGCGATCCATGGCATAATACCTTCCTATTGCAGAAGCAATAGTGCCTACGGAATGAGTAAGATGATTATTCAATTCTTTAATATATCCCACACCTCCGTTTGGATCTGTATCACGACCGTCTAAAAAAGCATGGATAAACACCTGATCGTTCGTCAGGTTAGCGTCTTGAGCAGCATCACACAAGGCTTTTAAATGATCAATATGAGCATGTACTCCGCCATCGGAAAGCAAGCCTATGAAATGTACTTTTTTATTATTGTTTTTAGCGTAATCGAATGCTGCCTGTATAGTTGGGTCTACTTTAAATTCACCTTCTCTAGCAGCTTTGTTAATGCGTCCTAGTTCTTGATAGACAATCCTTCCGGCACCCAGATTCATATGTCCAACTTCTGAGTTTCCCATTTGACCTTCTGGTAGGCCTACAGCCTCTCCGGACGCTTCGAGTTTAGAATTAGGATAGGTTGCTAGCAAGTAATCTAAAAAGGGTGTATTAGCTGCTATAACAGCGTTTGATTTATCGTTTTTACCGTAGCCTAATCCATCCAGGATTAATAATGCTACTTTTTTATGTTCAGGAATCATTACACAAATATACTTAATATACTTAAAAACTTTAAACAGACCAAAAGGAATTCATATTTGCAGGGAGTCGAATTTAAGTTTTAAAAAATGATTGGCATAATTTTGGCTATCTGTTCGCGTATAAAAGAGGGTGGAGATCCATTATGTCAGAAGTTATTTGTGGTATTCGAAAGAACATGATTCAGTTTGCTTTAGCAATGCTGCTTTTGCCCTTATTGTCCTTTGCAAAATTTCAATCAGATGTTGGGTTAGAGTTATTAGGTGCATTAAAAACCAATAATGCAAAGAGCGTTGCCGGTATGTTTGGTCAAAATGTTTCTTTATCCATAAAAAATGATTCAGGTTATTATTCAAAGTTTCAGGCTGAGGTAATATTAACTGACTTTTTTAGATCTTCTAAAACAACAGAAGTGAAACAGGTTCAACGTACTAACCGTAGTAACTCAAGTTTCTATTTTGTATATCAAATCAAAACCAATCAAGGTTCATTTCGGGTATTTGTGAAATTCAATCAAACGGGCGGAGAGGCACAAATAAATGAGCTTCGTATTGAATAAAAGTGCAAAAATTCTTATTTTAAGTTTTCAAATAAATATATTTTTATTCATCTTCGCTTAATTTTAAATTGATAAATGGAGAGAGAATTCAAAGATAAGCTATTACATTTTGTTCAAGAATCGCTTTTAGAAGATGTAGGAGAAGGGGATTACACCTCATTATCTACGATTAAAGAGGGGCAATTAGGAGAGGCTCAATTATTGGTAAAAGAAGAAGGTATATTGGCTGGAGTAGAAGTGTCGAAGGAGATATTTTCTTATCTGGATCCTGATTTAGTATTTGAGTTACACATTCCGGATGGAAGTGCTGTTAAATTTGGTGATATTGCTTTTAAATTAAGAGGGAAAATTCACACGATATTAAAAGGAGAGCGCTTGGTGCTTAACATTATGCAACGAATGTCAGGTATTTCGACGGAAACTTCTAAATATGTACAAGCTGTCAAAGGTACAAACGCAAAAGTCTTAGATACACGCAAAACAACACCTCTATTACGATTTTTAGAAAAAAAAGCAGTGGAGATCGGTGGGGGAGTAAATCATCGTTTTGGTCTATATGATATGATTCTTATTAAAGATAATCATGTAGATTATGCAGGAGGAATTTCTTCAGCCGTTAATGCGGCATTTCATTATAAAAAACAAAATCAATTAGATATTGCGATAGAAGTTGAAGTTAGGAATTTTGACGAATTGCAAGAAGTATTAAGCCTTGAGGCGGTTGATCGAGTGATGTTTGATAATTTTACACCTTCTCAAGTCCAGGAAGCTGTAGAATTGGTTGGCGATCAATTAGTGACGGAAGCCTCTGGTGGAATCACACTGAATACCATTTCGGAGTATGCAAAAACAGGTGTTAATTTTATATCTGTTGGTGCATTAACACACTCCGTTAAAAGCTTGGATTTAAGCTTAAAAGCAAAACTTATTTAGTAAATTGCTGTAAATGATATCTATATATCTCGTTGGAATTGTCATATTAGCATATTTATTCGGTTCGATCCCAACTGCGGTTTGGTTTGGGCAAGCCTTTTATGGTGTTGATGTTCGTGAATATGGAAGTGGCAATGCGGGAGCCACGAATACCTTTCGTGTCTTAGGTAAGAAAGCGGGTTCCATCGTGATGTTTGTCGATATCTTAAAAGGATGGACTGCAACGAATTTACCCTATTTGTTAGATAGTTCTATTGTCGGAAATCATTATGCCCCCCAATTTGTTAATGTTCAGTTAGCACTTGGCGTCATTGCAGTTTTAGGACATTTATTTCCAATATTTGCAGGATTTAGAGGTGGAAAAGGTGTGGCTACTCTTTTTGGGATGGTTTTGGCGATTCACTGGCCTGCAGCTTTAGTTTGCGTATCTGTCTTTCTGGTCATTCTTTTAGTGACTCATTACGTTTCTTTAAGTTCTATAATGGCAGGATTCGCATTTCCTTTTAGTGTTGCCTTTATCTTTAAGACGACTGTCCCCTCAATTCTTTTATATGGAATAGCTATTTGTGCACTTATTTTAGTGACCCATCAAAAAAATATTGAACGCTTACTCAAAGGCAAAGAATCGAAAATTTATTTATTTAAGAAAAAAAAGCAAGATTAAACTTTTGGGTACAAGTTTTGTTTAATACTATACGATAAATAGATTTTGTATTAGATAAACTAAATTAATAACACTTATGAAACGAATTTCAAAATACGCAGCCATGCTTCTGTTGGGAGCAACAATAGTAGGTTGTGCTACTTCCGCAGTTACAGGACGTAGGTATTTAAAATTAGTAGACTCCGAAACGATAAATAACCAAGCAGCATTAGCATATAAAGACTTCTTAAGTACAAATAGTTCTAAGGTAGTGACTGGTACAGCTGCTGCCACCCAAGTAAAGCGTGTTGGTAACCGAATAGCAACTGCAACAAATGAGTATTTAAAACAAATTGGCGCTGCCGATAAGTTTAATTTTAATTGGGAATTTAATTTAATAGAAAGTCCTGATGTTAATGCATGGTGTATGCCAGGGGGCAAGGTGGCTGTTTATACCGGTATTTTACCTGTTGCACAAAATGACGCGGGTCTGGCTACTGTAATGGGACATGAAATTGCACATGCTATTGAAGAACATTCAGTTTCCCAAGTATCTAATGCAATGGCTGCCCAGTTAGGGGCTCAGTTACTAAATGCCGCCGGTACAATTAGTAATAGTAAATATACAGGCGTAATTAATCAAGTTTATGGAATTGGTTATCAGGTAGGCTCTTTGAGTTTCTCAAGAAAAGATGAATTAGCTGCAGATAAAGCAGGTCTAATTTTAATGGCTATGGCCGGATATGACCCTCATGAATCTGTTAAATTTTGGGAAAGAATGTCACAGGGAAAAAGTGGCAGCACTGCGGAATGGCTAAGCACTCACCCTAGTGATGCTCGTCGTATAAGTCAGTTACAGTCTTTGATTCCTGAAGCGATGAAATATTATAAAAAATAAATGTAAAAAATACTATAAAAGAGAAGGGGCTGTATCATAAATCATTGATACAGTCCTTTTTTTTGTTTAATTATTTCCATTAAAATTTAGATTAATCATCTGATTTTCATATATTTATAGTATTAAAATCAGATAAATGAGTCAAAAAAAGCCTACTTTTAAACCATATTATCAGAATCAACTTATGATGCTTCCTCCAACACTCGAGGAGTTGATTCCAGAAAACCATCCTGCCCGAGTTGTCAATCAAGTCGTTGACTCCATAAATATCGACCCTCTATTAGCTGCTTATAATAGCAAAGGAGCCTCCAGCTATCATCCTGCCATGCTATTAAAAGTTGTGGTTTATGGCTACTTAAGTAATACCTATTCCAGTAGAAAGATCGCCAAAGCGTGTCAAGAACATATTCCGTTTATGTGGTTGAGTTCCATGAATCGTCCTGACCATAATACAATCAACCGTTTCCGAGGTGTTCGTTTAAAAAATGCACTCCGTAATATCTTTGAGGAAGTAGTTTCTTTATTAGCTAATGAAGGATTATTGAGTATTGAAAATGTTTACGTTGATGGTACTAAAATAGAAGCCCATGCTAATAAGTACACCTTTGTTTGGAAACGCGCTATTCAGACCAATAAAGAGAAAATGCGTGCACAGTTAGCCGATATCTGGGAATATGCACAGCAGGTCGCTGATAGCGAAGATGATCTACCTCCCGACCCCCCTACAAATGAAAAAGTAGATAGCGAGCGTGTACAAGCCACGGTAAAGAAGTTGAATGATATCTTAAGCGGTCGCAAAGATATCAGTCCCAAGTCTAAGGCGAAGTTGCGCTATATCAACAAAAACTATCCGGTAAACATAAAAAAATATGAAGAACAGGAAGAGATTCTGGGCGAAAGGAATAGTTATAGTAAAACTGATCCAGAGGCAACATTTATGCGAATGAAAGACGATCATATGCAAAATGGCCAACTAAAAGCGGGCTACAATGTTCAAATATCAACTTCCAATCAGTTTATTGTTAATTACACCATCCATCCAAATCCTACTGATACGCTCACACTAGCATCCCATCTAGAGCAGCATAGTAAGAGTTATCAAAATCTACCTAAAACGGTTACGGCTGATGCTGGATATGGCTCCCATGAAAACTATGAGTTCATGGAAGAGAACGAGATTACGGCCTATGTTAAATACAATTACTTTGACAAAAATCAGGGCACAAAGGAAAACAAAAAGACTCCGTTTACAATAGATACGCTATATTATGATCAACAGAAGAACCAATACATCTGTCCTATTGGGCAAGAGATGAATTATATCGGGAGTAGCGCCCGCAGAACAAAATCTGGTTACCTACAGCAGTATAGCCTTTACCAGGCAAAAAACTGTGAGGGATGCCCAATGAGAGGAGTTTGTCATCAATCCGCTCAGAATCGAATAATAACTGTAAATCACACCCTTAACAGATACAAGAAAAAAGCACACACATTACTGAATTCTGAAACCGGAATAGAGCATAGAAAAAAGCGATGTTGGGATGTAGAAACAGTTTTTGGAAATATCAAACAGAACCACGGGTTCCGCCGCTTTATGCTCCGAGGTAAGAAAAAAGTCGAAATTGAATGGGGATTATTAGCGATTGCACAAAACCTTAGAAAGAAAGCAGCCTAATAAGACTGTTTTTTGGCTTTTTAAAGACTAAAATTGCCTAATATTCAAAAAATATTTTTTAGAGCTTGAAGAAATGGATTTTCATCCAAAAAAAATCACAAATAGAAAGGGCTGTATCGTTCATTTTGATACAGCCCCCTTTATATTTTTGATTGATTTCTTAATCCAATCAGAAACCAATGGTTCGTCCATGTTCTATAACTGCATTTTTCTTAATAACTACAATGCCATCGCAAATTGTATATTCTGGAAAATCTCCATCCTTTAAATGTTTACCTCCCTTAATTCGAACATCATTTCCTATCCGACAATTCTTATCAAGAATAGCATTTTCTATATAACATCTTTCCCCTACTCCTATGGGTGGGGGAGTTTGTGTTGAAGTTAATTCCACAACTTCCGTTAACTCTTCATAGTAATCCGACCCCATCATATAGGTCATCTTAATCACTGTACCTTCTCCAACTCTTGAGCGAATTCCTATAACAGATCGTTGAATTTTTTCTGCGAGAATGATACAACCATCAGAAATAATAGCATTATTTAAAGTCGTACCGGATAATTTTGATGGCGGCAACATCCTTGCCCGTGTATATACTGTTTCCCCGAATAAGTTAAATTCAGGGATATTATCAGTCAGTCCAATATTTGCTTCAAAGAATGAGGAAATAGTACCGATATCAGTCCAATAACTGTCGAATGGATAACTTAAAACTTTTTTAGAAGCAGCAATAGCGTCCGGAATAATTTCCTTACCGAAATCCATCCCTCCATTTTCTGACAACATTCTTGACATGACCCCTTTTGAGAACACATATATTCCCATGGAAGCTAAATAATTTCGGCCTTGCTGCTCCAAGTTCTCAGGTACCTCCGAGGTCCAATCATCTAATAAATCTTTAGTCGGCTTTTCGATGAATGAAACAACATCATTGTTCTCATCAGATTTCAGAATTCCAAATCCGGAAGCTTCCTTTGCGGTCACCGGGATAGTACCAATTGTAATCTCTCCCCCATTCTTCACATGGAAATCCACTATCTTAGAATAATCCATTTGATACAGCTGATCTCCAGATAGAATAAGCACATAATCATAATCTACATTAATCAGATTCTTCTGCGTCCTGCGTACAGCATCCGCAGTACCTTCAAACCAGCGATCACCCTCATTCGTTTGTTCTGCAGCTAATATATCAACAAAGCCCTTACTGAAAATACTAAAATTATAAGAGTTCTTGATATGCTTATTTAAGGATGCCGAATTATATTGCGTTAAAACAAATATCTTATTATAGCCAGAATTAAGACAATTTGAAATAGGAATATCAACCAAACGGTATTTCCCTGCAATTGGAACTGCAGGTTTCGAACGTTGGTCTGTCAATGGGTATAGGCGGGTTCCTCTACCCCCTCCTAATACAATAGAAACAACTTTATGCGACATATCATCTAAGTAATTGGTTATATAAATCTTTATATTTCTTCGCTGATTTATCCCAAGAATAATCTAATTTCATAGCAAGATTCCTTGTTTTCATAAGGTTATCTTTACCATTCAAATATTTGACAGCTCTTGAAACGGTATCAGCTGATTCTTCAGCATTTACATTATTGAAAAGAAATCCATAGCCTCCTTCCTCAACATCTATAACTGTATCCCGGAGTCCGCCAATCTTTCGCACTACCGGAATGGTGCCATATTTTAAAGCATACAATTGATTTAAACCACACGGCTCCACTCTGGAGGGCATAACAATCATATCCGCAGATGCATAAACGCGGTGAGCTAATTGTTCATTATACCCAAAGAATACAGCAAGATCTTGTTTATATAGTTGTGTAATTTTTTGAATGCTTTCTTGGATCTCTGCATCCCCGGAGCCTAAAATAAATATACTTATTTTTAATGAATTTTCAGATAAAAGATTCTGAATTAAATCCGCCAAAATATCTGCACCCTTTTCAATCGCAAATCGACCAATATAACTGATCAAAGGTTTACTCGGATCCAATCCAAATTCTTTACAAAACAACACTTTGTTCTGTTTTTTACCTTCAGCTACCATATCAACACCATAGTTTTCATCTATTAACTGGTCAATTTCAGGATTCCAGAATGAGGTATCAATTCCATTTACTATTCCTACGGCTTTTTCTCGCTCATCATAGAATAAATTTTGTAATCCATTAGCCTCAACATACAACTCTTTCAAATAACCTTCAGAAACAGTTGTATAGGCATCGGTGCATTTTATTGCCGTTGCCAATGGATTTATCAATCCATCCCAATCCAACAGCCCCCATCTCCAGGTATCAAAACCAGGAAGTATGATTCCCTTACTCCAAGGCATCCAGCCTTGATATTGACCATTATGAACCGTAAAAACTGTTTTCACATCTTTAAGGTCATGAAATTCATTTCCCCATTTGGTTAAAAAAGGAATTAAGCCTACATGATGATCATGGCAGTGAAGAATATCAGGCTTAATAGCATTCCTCTTTAAGTAATCCAGAACCGCATGCTGAAAGGCAATCCACTGATCCGCTTCATCTTCATAACAATAGACTTCTTCACGATCTAAAAGATTTGGGATTTTAATTAAATATAAGGGAAAACCAAGGAGATCCTTTGATTCCTTCAATACCTCATAAGAAAGTTGTTCAGACCCTTGATAAAACTCACCACGAGCAATAATCTCAAAATTATTTTCCTGAACAAATTTTCTGTTAAAGAAGGGCATTATTACGGATGCATCGATACCTAGTTTCCGCTGATATTTTGGCAGAGCTCCTACCACGTCTGCCAGCCCTCCCACTTTAGCAACAGGAAAACATTCAACACTTAAATGAATCACTTTCATTTTCCCACCTTTCTTTTAAATATTAAACCACTCAACGGAGGTAAGTTCAATGTAATAGATTGGCCTTGTCCCATCCAAGGTTCATTATCTGCTTTAACCTTTTTATCTACAGAAAAACCGCTTCCATTATAAATTGGGTCATCTGAATTCAAAACCAATTCCCATTCACCTGAATGGGGAACTCCAATTTTAAATCCTTTACGATCTATTGGTGTCAGATTTAAAATTATGACTAAATCATTCTCTAAATCATGTCCTCTGCGACAATATGCAAATACACTATTATCTCGGTCGGATAATTCTATCCAGAAAAAACCTTCCGGACTAAAGGCCTTTTCATATAATGCCGGATATGTTTTATACGTTTCATTTAATTTTGACACAAACTCTTTCATTCCTGAATGTGGCTTATATTGCAATAAGTGCCAATCTAAAGATTGGTTCACATTCCATTCGGAAGTCTGTCCAAATTCACCTCCCATGAACAATAATTTCGTTCCTATAAAAGTGAACATATATAAATACAAAGCTCGGAGATTTGCAAATTTACGCCATTCATCTCCCGGCATTTTATAGATTAAGGATTGTTTTCCGTAGACCACTTCATCGTGTGATAATGGAAGCATAAAATTCTCCGTAAATCCATAGACCGTTGCAAAAGTCATCTTATCATGATGATAAGATCTATTGATTGAATCCTCTTTAAAATAAGATAAAGTATCGTGCATCCAGCCCATCATCCATTTCATTCCAAAACCAAGTCCTCCTTGAAAGGTGGCACGACTCACACCGGACCAGGAGGTAGACTCCTCGGCGATTGTCTGTACATTAGGAAAATATTTATAGACGGCTTCGTTCAATTCTTTTAGAAAGGCCACCGCTTCCAAATTTTCGTTGCCTCCCATTTCGTTAGGCTCCCATTCTCCTGCTTTACGCGAATAATCTAAATACAACATGGACGCCACGGCATCCACCCGCAAGCCATCAATATGATAACGGTCTAACCAGAAAAAGGCATTACTAATCAGGAAAGATTTAACCTCATTTCTTCCGTAATTGAAAATATAAGATTGCCAATCCGGATGAAACCCCTTTCTGGGATCTGCATGCTCGTAAAGATGGGTGCCATCAAAATTATATAAGCCATGCGCATCTCCGGGGAAATGCGATGGAACCCAATCCAGGATAACACCTACATTACTCTCATGCAATAATTCAATTAATTTCATTAATTCCTGCGGCCCACCATAACGAGAGCTTGCAGCAAAATAACCTGTTATTTGATAACCCCAAGAAGGGTAATATGGATGCTCCATGACAGGCATGAACTCCACATGAGTAAATCCCGTTTCTTGAATGTACGGAATTAGGCGCTCCGCAATTTCCTCATAGCTAAGAAAACGATCCGGATCGTTGGCATCTCGCATCCAGGATCCCAAATGCATCTCATACACCGACATGGGTCTATCTAAAGCATTATGTTCTCGCTGATTGTACATCCATTCTGAGTCTTTCCAGTCAAACCAAGTAGTAGATACTACTGAAGCCGTTTTTGGAGGGATCTCAGTATGCAAAGCAAACGGATCAGACTTTTCCAAATGTTCTCCCTGATTAGAATGAATGTGATACTTATATACCTCACCATTCTCCAGGCCAGGAATAAAACCCTCCCAGATACCGCTACTATCCCAGCGAACATTTAAAACATGTGAGTGAGGGTTCCACCCGTTAAAATTCCCAATGACTGACACAGTATTCGCATTTGGTGCCCAAACAGCAAAATATACTCCCCTAACACCATTTACCAATAACTCATGCGAACCAAATTTTTCATATAGCTTAAAATGCCTCCCCGCTTTGAATAAAAAAACATCAAAGTCAGACAATAAGCTGTGCACTTCTACTGGTTTAGGCATATATTGGTCAGTTTTAATATTGTGATTATTTTATTGAATATTTACTTTCTTGAAATCCCGGTCAACTTTCACGAAATCTTTCCCCTCTTTATCTTGTTGTATATTAACTTTAACACCATCTACAGTCACTTGTTTTATAGAAAATGGAAGTCCAACAACATATAGGTGAAAATCAGCGTAATACGGAATATACATTCCTTCCTCTCCTTGAACTATACTTACTTGATTTGGCTCACACTTTGCTATAAAGTGTTTCTCAACATACACGCCTTGCTCATACGCAAAGGTCTCCCCATGATCCGAATATAAATTAGATTCATGCTCTCCTTCAGAATAATACAAGTTTAATTTTAATGATTCTACCCGCTGTTCTCCGGTAAATTGCATCACCGGATATTCCGGAATAATAGCCCCCCCTCTAACAAAGAAAGGCATTTCATCCAAGGGAGTATCAATCGTATATTCTTGTCCACCCTCAAAAAACCTATTGTCAAAATAATAGTACCAAGTTCCTTCAGGGAGGTAAACAATTTTGTTTTGTTGTCCCGGATGTAAAACCGGAGAAACTAATAATTGAGGTCCGAAAGCAAATTCTTCTTCGCGTTGAAGGTTCTTCTCCTTATCCTGTTCCAGTAAGGCAACCGGTCTCAAAATCGGTTCGGCATACTTATGTTGCCACCAAAAAGTTGTATAGATATAAGGCAATAATTTATACCTTAATTCTATAAATTTTTTACAGATGGCTTCCCATTCCGGACCAAAGCTCCAGGGCTCACGATCTCGGGTATCACCGGCAGAATGAACTCGCATAAATGGCGAAAACACACCAAATTGCATCCAACGAGTATAGAGCTCTCCATCAGGCTCTCCTGTGAAGCCGCCTATATCTGTTCCACAGAAAGATAAACCTGATACAGATAATCGTTGTAATTGCAAAGTTCCGATCCTTAAATGTTCCCAGGTAGCAATATTATCACCAGTCCAAACAGAAGAATATCGCTGAGTTCCCGAATAAGCTGCGCGAGTAATGGTAAAAGGACGTTTGTTTTTATAAAGTTTCTTTAAACCATCGTATGTTGCCCGTACCATCTGCATACCATAAATATTATGAGCTTTACGGTGCGAACCTCTATGTCCCTCAAATTGATGCCTCACATCATTGGGAAATGTTCCTCTGCCAAAAACAGCCGGCTCATTCATATCATTCCAGAATCCGGCAACTCCATCCTCTACCAAACCTTTATACAATGTTCCCCACCAGGTTCTAACCTCCGGATTTGTAAAATCAGGAAACTGACATCTGCCAGGCCAAACAAAACCCTCCATAAAATAATCATCTCCCCTTCGACAGAAATAATTATTATCTTTTCCTTGTTTGAATACCCAATAACTATCATCGACCTTAATCCCCGGATCAATCATCACAACAGTCTTAAAGCCATTAGCAGATAAATCCGAAATCATTTTCTTGGGATCAGGGAAATATCGTTTATTCCATGTAAAACAACGATAACCGTCCATATAATCAATATCCAGATAAATCGCATCACATGGAATTTCGCGTTTTCTGAATTCATAAGCTACTTCCCGTACTTTGTTTTCAGGATAATAACTCCAACGACATTGATGATAACCAAGCCCCCAAAGTGGCGGCATATGGTGTGTTCCTGTTAATTTATGATAGCGTTTAATAACATCCATCATTTTTGGGCCATGAATATAATAGTATTGCAATTCACCACCCTCCGACCAAAAACTAGTTTGATCCTGATGTTCTGCAGCAAAGTCAAAATAGGTCTTAAACGTATTATCAAAGAAAATACCGTAAGCCTGACTCTCCGTAATTCCTATGTAGAACGGAATCGTCTTATATAAAGGATCCTGATTAAAAGCATAAGAATAGGTGTCTGAATTCCAATTCTTTACACGCCTTCCTCTCAAATTCAGGTTAGTTGCCTTGTCGCCTAAACCAAAGAATGCTTCATCTGCTTTAGCTTCTTTAGTACAATAAACATAATAGCCTCCAAAGTCAACATTCTCTTCCCAATGCATTGGAGAATGATCCTGATTCAGAACCTTTTCAGTAGCATCTGCAAATGCAATATTAAAATCAGATTTTCTGATCAAACATGTCACAGAATTGGTCTTCACTTTAAAAAATTCATGATCTTCCTTTAACTCATAACTCACATAATTATCTTCTTTATAGCTAATTGCGTATGAAAAATCCACCAAAAATGATCCTTCAGGAGCTAAACGCACCCTGATAATGTCCTCCGAAAACACTTTTATTTCCACTTTCGCGTGTCCATCTGTGAAGTAGAAAGCATTCCCTTGCTGAGAATATCCTTTAACCTGTGTCAAATAAAGTTTCTCAATATTAGGAAGGTCGAGTACCGGATTGTTTACATGTTGTATTCCTTCTTCAAGGGTTTCTGGATTAGGCAATAAGTCATTTGCAAAATCTCCCTTCTTTGTAGTATCTGCCATAAAATTTTAATCTAAATAGGTAATAGACAGTGTAAATGTCAGTTTTAAATTACAATATATTTTATATAAATCAATGTTAATAAAAAAATTACCTGATCTGAATAGTAAAATGTACCCTCACAGCTACAAGATTTTGGCAGGTAATATCATTAAACTGTTGAAATACAAGAAAGACCCGTTTAATTATTTAAATTTTCGTAATTTTGTAAGCCTTTTAAAAATCTAGCCCCAGTAAGGCTAGAGGGCATAATATACATCAGTAGAATAACATGAAATTATCTCAATTCAACTTTAATCTTCCAGAGTCATTACTAGCATCTGAACCTTCGGAACAAAGAGATGAATCTCGTTTAATGGTTTTACATCGTGATAGCGGAAAAATCGAACACAAGATCTTCAAAGATGTTCTAGATTATTTTGATGATAAAGACGTGATGATATTAAATAACACCAAGGTTTTCCCTGCAAGAATGTATGGAAATAAAGAGAAAACCGGTGCTACAATCGAAGTGTTCTTATTAAGAGAGCTTAATAAAGAGTTACGCCTTTGGGATGTTTTAGTTGATCCGGCTCGTAAAATACGCGTGGGAAATAAACTATATTTTGGAGACGATGATCTATTGGTTGCAGAAGTGGTGGACAACACAACTTCTCGTGGTCGTACAATTCGCTTCCTATTTGATGGTACGGATGAGGAATTCCGTAAGAACATCGAAATCCTAGGTGAAACTCCTCTTCCTAAATATATTAAAAGAAAAGCAACACCTGAAGATAAATTCCGTTATCAGACAATTTATGCTAAAAATGAAGGTGCTGTAGCAGCTCCGACTGCCGGATTACACTTCTCTCGCGAATTAATGAAACGCTTGGAACTTAAAGGTGTAGATTTCGCTGAAGTGACTCTTCACGTAGGTTTAGGTACTTTTCGTACTGTAGAGGTTGAAGATTTAACCAAACACAAAATGGATTCTGAACAATTCATTATCTCCAACGAAGCAGCTCAGAGAGTGAATAAGGCAATAGATGAAAAACGTAAAATCTGTGCGGTAGGTACCACCTCTATGCGTGCGATCGAATCATCCGTATCAGCTGATAAACATTTAAAATCTGCAAACGACTGGACCAGTAAGTTTATTTATCCTCCTTATGAATTCAGTATTGCAAACTCTATGATCACCAACTTCCACACGCCGCAATCTACTTTAATGGTTATGATTGCAGCATTTGCCGGCTATGAAAATACCATGAATGCTTACGAAGTGGCAGTGAAAGAAAAATATCGTTTCTATAGCTATGGAGACGCTATGTTAATCATTTAATACAAAACTCCTTAAATTAAATATTAACGCAGGTCTTTCGGCCTGCGTTTTTTACAAATAATCTTATATGCCGAGCAATTTCGTCATTATCGTAGCAGCAGGATCAGGATCCAGAATTGGAAGTAATCTTCCTAAGCAATTCTTATTATTAGAGGATAAACCTATTCTTATGCATACTTTACAGAAATTTGCAGAGTCAAAAACCAATCCTGACATTATTTTAGTTCTTTCTGCAAGTATGATTGACCTTTGGAAGGGTTTATGCCAGCAATATAATTTTAAACAGCCACATAATATTGCAATCGGTGGAGATAGTAGATTTCAAAGTGTTAGAAATGGTATAAATTTCATAAAGGATGTTATCGGCTTGAATCCGAATTCAAAAATCGCGGTTCACGATGGGGCAAGACCATTAATTAAACCGGATTTAATTGACCAACTTTATGATAAATGTCAGCCAAATCTTCCTGCAATCATTCCCGCAGTTCAAAGCACAAATTCAGTTCGAATAGGTAATCAGGAAGAAAACAAAGCAATTGAAAGAGAATCTGTCTGGTTAGTTCAAACTCCGCAGGTATTCATGTCTGATTTACTGATTAAAGCATATAAACAACCTGAAGAAGTTTATTTTACAGATGACGCTTCTGTAGTAGAAAAGTTGAGCAATAACTTATATCTTTTCCCGGGTGATCAACATAACTTGAAGATTACCTATGAAGAAGATATCGCCATTGCCCAACAATTATGTAATAAATCTAAGCGTTTCCTCTAATTACTCTAAGTAAAACGACAATTATTGCGATTACCAACAAAATGTGGATAATCCCACCTGAATAATATCCTCCGAAGAAGCTTATTGCCCAAATTATCACTAGAATAACTGCGATTAAATACAAAATATTTCCCATAGTAGTTAAGATTTATGTGTTTTAATAGTTCGTTTGATAAATTAATTTCAATAAACTAAACAGTCTAGTAGTGGAAATTGTTTTAATCTGACAATAATTTTTATTTCAAATCAAGAACCTGCTGATCATAAGACACATAAAATCCTTCTGGAAGCATCTTTTCAATATCACTATGCTTGCCGAAACGATGGCTGATATGCGTTAAATAGGTATTTTTAGCTTTAACTTTCTGAGAAACTTCAATTGCTTCTGTTAATGTCAAATGTGAGATATGTGGTTCTCGCTGTAATGCATTCAACACCAATACTTCAACCCCTTCTAATAATTTATAAGATTCTTCTGAAATTGTCTTTGCATCCGTGATATACGCAAAATTATCAATTCTAAACCCCAAAACGGGCATTTTATAGTGCATCACTTCAATAGGCATAATTGATTTGCCATATAGCTGAAATGCTATTCCGGGATAAATCTCTTCTAATTCCAATTGAGGTACACCAGGATACTTATAATCACTGAACGCATAATAAAACTCTTTCTTCAATGCATCATGTGTTGCACGATTGGAATAAATAGGAATAGATTGTTGCTGCTGATAATTAAAAGCACGTACGTCATCCAGACCTGCAACATGATCCTTATGGGAATGGGTCATTAAAACAGCATCTAGACGCATAACTTTTTGTCGTAGCATTTGGTAACGGAAATCAGGACCAGTATCTACGACAATAGTTTGCTTGTTGTACTCGATCAGAATAGAAGATCTTAAACGATAATCACGTTTATCCTTCGATTGACAGACCGGGCATGTACATGCAATAACCGGAACACCTTGTGAAGTTCCTGTACCTAAAAATGTTACTCTCAAATTGTAATAAGTGTCTTTTTAATATTATTATAAAATGGTTTCAACTTCTCCTGAATATTATCCTCCCCAACCTCAATCGTCTGGATAATTTGTATCAAAGATTGAACCTTCATATCGACTGTAGAAAACTTATTGACAACGATTACTTTGGAATTCTGTAAAACGCAAGCACCTGTTCTAAAAGAACCCTTTTCATAACGTAATCTATATCCTAAATCGCTAAATAACGACTCTAATTTATCTAAACTACTTTGTGTTAATGGAATCATATTACCTTCTTCTCACAATTTAACAAAGCATATGGAATTTATCAATTCTTAACGCTGTTTTTCCCGGTAAATATTTACTTTAATAGAAACTTATTTCAGCATACAGAGCTGAGTCAGGAATCAAATTTCCTCTTATTTTGTTATAAATCTACTTGCATATTGACTCATAAAACCCGAACCATAAGCTATTAATTGAGTATAAGCAGCCCCAAAAGATAAGACAGCTACCCATAGATTTTTTGTTTTGATGAAAGCATGTAAAAACAATAATAGTGTATACAAAGCCAACAAAACATTCCCTATCAACCCTAAGACATGAAAAAAGTATATTTCATCCATGGTCAATAAATTGATAACATTAATCATTAATAAAAAGACCAAACCCAACACAAATACAGCAGGTAAAGCATGTACCGGTTTTAATTCTTTTGGATATAAACAATAGATATCTATCCTACCCTTTCCGAAATTATGAGTCTGCTGATAAAATTGATTAAAGCTAGTTCTACGTTTATGATATACATAGGCATCGGGGATCAAACCTACTTTAAAGCCGGAATTTATCATCCTTATGCTAAATTCAATATCCTCAGACCTTCTTGAAAGCTTAAATCCTCCAGTCGCTTCCCATACCTTTCTTGAAATTCCTAAGTTAAAACTTCTCGGATGAAATTGTCCGACATGTTTTTTATTACCTCTAATACCTCCAGTTGTAAAAGGACTAGTCATGGAATAACTAATCGCCTTCTGTATGGAAGTAAAGGAGTCATGAGCAGCATCCGGACCTCCGAAAGCATCTAACTTGTCTCTTTCGATCCCTTCCTGTACTCTAAGAAAATAATCTTTAGGAACAATAATATCTGAATCAAACACGATAAAGAAATCACCTTTCGCTCTTTCAAAACCATAGTTCCTTGCAAATCCCTGGCCTTCATTTTCCTTAAAGTAATACTGTATACTTAATTTATCTTTAAACTGATCTACAATATGTTCTGATTTATTGATAGAACCATCCTCAACAATGATAACTTCAAAATTCTTATGGGTTTGATCCAATAAGGAAGTAAGCATTTCTTTAATCTCGACAGGTCTATTGTAAAGAGGAACGATGACTGAAAAAAACATATTAAATGACTTGATCGATATGGTATTTATTTCTGTCCGAACCGTTGCGTGAAACTAATTCTGCAACAAATCCAGTCAAGAACATTTGAGAACCAATAATGATAGCTACTAGGGCCAGGAAAAATAAAGGTTGATCGGTTACATTTCTATACACGGTACCATTAGCAATACTAATTAATTTTTCGCAAATCAACCAAATTGTAATAACGAAACCTAATAAAAAGCTAATCACCCCCAAAGGTCCGAAGAAGTGCATCGGTCTCTTTGCGAACTTACCGACAAAGAAAATGGACATAAGATCCAAAAATCCTTTGACGAAACGACCGGGACCAAATTTTGTTGTTCCATATTTTCTTGGAAAGTGCTGAACAACCTGTTCTTGAATATTATTAAAACCTGCCCATTTAGCTAATACAGGTATGTATCTATGCATTTCACCATAAACCTCAATACTTTTAACCACGTCTTTTCTATACGCTTTTAAACCACAATTAAAGTCATGTAGGTTATCAATGCCGGACATGCTACGGGTTACTGAATTAAAAAGCTTGGTTGGAAGCGTTTTACTTAAGGGATCATAGCGTTTCTTTTTCCATCCTGAAACCAAATCGGCACCCTGATTTTTGATTCTATCGAAAAGTTCCGGAATTTCATCAGGACTATCTTGCAAATCAGCATCCATCGTAATCACGATATCCCCTTCCGCTGCAGCAAAACCCACATTCAATGCGGCTGATTTGCCGTAATTCCTTCTAAAACGTATTCCTATAACATTTTCATTCTCCTGCTTTAACGCTTGAATTACTTTCCAAGATTTATCCTTACTCCCGTCATCTACCATGATAATTTCATAAGAAAAACGATTAGCATCCATCACACGTTGGATCCAAGCAGCTAATTCAGGAAGCGATTCTTCCTCATTGTATAAAGGTATTACTACTGAAATGTCCATAATCATTAAAGAACAAAGGTATCATTTTTGGATGATACCTTTATCAATTAAACTTTGTGTTTATTATACGTTATTTCCGTTATTATCTGGATTTTCCCAAGTATGTGCTCCCCCTGAACTATTCGCAGTATTAAACATTGGTTTCTCCTTCTTGAAGATAGCCGCAAAAATCAATGCTAATACAAAATATAATAGTAATGAAACGACTAATCCTTTTAAAGTCTGACCAATAGACAGTGAACCTAATGCTTCTTTTTGTTGATCTAACAGCTCTATTGTTTTATCAATTTGTTCGTCAGGGGTATTATTAGCCTCCAACATCTCAATTGTTAAATTCTGCGTATTTTCAATAGCCTCTACCTGTAGAGTAGGATAAACCAAATTGAAAACACTAATTCCAATTACTCCTACAGTAGCAGTAACAGCTAACATAATGAAGATATTTTTTAAAGCTGTAGAAAAATTCCAATACCCTCCTATTGCTTTTCTTAACTGAAGAATGAAAACCACCGCAAGTGCAATAAATATCGCATAGTTAACAATAATATTGATAATTGACGAGGTAATAATCGAAGTTGCCGTTTTTGAAAAATAAAGGGAAATGATTGAAAGCACGAGAGAGATAATCCCCAAGATCACTCCGTTAATGATCGCTTTCTTTTTTACGTTATTATTGGTCTGGTTTAATGCATCCATGATTTATGAGTTATAATTTACGATTAGTTTTAACAGGGCTAAATCCAAAGGTTTATTTGGGGCAGCAGCAGCATAAGCTTCTATCTGTTCTTGATTAGGTTTTTGCTCATTAAAGAAAGAAATTAAAGGATAGAATAATTCGGCTAATTCATCATCCGCTGCAATGTTATTCGCTATTTTGGAAATTTCTGAATACTCACTCTCAACAAGAATCTGATTAGCGATTACTTTTTCATAAATCCTGTATTCATCCTGAAATTCATCTTCCTCAACCAACAGGAATTCTTTCAGAAAATCTTCCAATGAAGGTTCAATCTCATCGTCTGAACATTCTCTTAGGTAAAGAAGGATATTCAATAATTCTGAACCTCGGTCTAGTGTTTCCTCTTCTATGGCTTCCCATTCTTCCGAATCCAAATAATCTTCTTCCAATTTCTGCACATCTTCCGCAAAGAAATTAATCATCAATAAATCAAAAGCATATTCTCTGAGTTCTTCAAGTCGTTGATTATCATCAAAAACATTATCTAATGCTTTTACTTTATCCATAAAAGGTTGTTCCAATTCAAATGCAGAAGCTAACCCTAAGAGTATAGGATTTGAATCGATTTCCTCAATAGAAGCATAGTTATTAACTGCCGCCTCTAAGGCCTTTTTTACTTTAGTATCCATATGAATTAATTGATGTGCAATTTATTGTTATTTATTACGGCTATAACTTGTCCGGTCAATTCCTTATCAAATAACGGACTGTTGGCCGATTTGGATCTGTTAGTCTTCTTATCAAAGATCCACTTTTTAGATGGACTAAACAATACCAAATTTGCTTGTTCACCCACAGCAATTGCAGGCACTTGCAGATCCAAAATCTTTCTTGGGTTGATGGATAATTTCTCCACGATTTGCTCCGGTGTCAGGCCCGCACGAAGCAAGAGAGGCAATACTGTCTGACTTGCAATAATTCCATTCTTGGCAATTTGGAATTCTACCTCTTTAAACTCTATCTCCTGGGGAGTATGTTGTGAAACTACTGCATCAATCACCCCTTCCTTTAAACCTTTAATCAATGCTTTCACATCTTTTTTAGTCCGTAGAGGTGGACTTACTTTATAATGACTATCAAAACCTTTTACGTCGTCATCAGTAAATACAAGGTTATGTGCAGCTACATCACAAGTTACTTTAATTCCCTTATTTTTAGCCTTTTTAATTAATTCAACTGCTTCTTCTGTTGAGATTGTATTAAAATGAATTGGTGCTTCATTGTACTCCGCCAAAAACAAATCTCTCGAGATCATTACCGTTTCTGCTAGATTAGGAATACCTTTCATTCCAAGATAAGTACTTACAACACCTTCATTCATTTTATTATCAGCAGCAATGGAATCATCCTCAGGAAAGGCCATCACCAAGCCACCAAAACCTTTCGCATACAATAAAGCTCTTGACATCAAACCAGCTTGTTGAATACTCCGCGTGCCATCACTATAAGCTACTGCACCCGTTATTTTCATGTCGTACAGCTCAGCTAATTCATTACCTTCTCTTTTCTTACTCACAGTACCTATTGGAAAGACATCGACTAAATTGCCTTTTGAAGAATTAACAATCAATGCCACCTCTGCTCTGCTGTGAATCGGTGGGTTGGTGTTAGGTTGCACCGCAACACCTGTAAATCCTCCAGCAGCTGAGGCCGCCGTTCCTGTTTGGATATCCTCTTTCGTTTCATATCCTGGTTCCCCAAAATTTACATTTAAATCAAAGAAACCAACTGATAAACAGGAACCTTTCCCATCGACCGTTTGTAGCTTCTGCTCGTCAGATTTAATCTTTTTTGCAATCTGCTCAATCTTGCCATTTTTTACAAGAACGTCAACAGTAGACAGATGCAGTGGATGTCCTGCTGAAATTAGGGTCGCAGAATTAATTAATATTGTAGCCATGAATTGAATTGAAAATCAAAAAATTATGCTGAATGCTATTGTTTAAGTTGAGAAAATCAGCTGCCAATCCAAAGGTTGTTTTCCAATGAGCATTTTCAAAAACCTTCTTCCAGTATAAATCCTTCTTCGAAGATAATAACAGCTGTTTCATTAAAAAACAAAAATACAAATTTCACCCGAAACCTCTTATAAAAAATTAAAAACCTATTTTCCCCATCTGTAGCTCTCTAAATCAAATCCTGCAATATCTAATGCGCGGTCAATAACGGTCGCAGCAAGTTCTTCAAAAGTTTGTGGTCTACTATAAAACGATGGTGACGCGGGACAGATGATTCCACCTGCTTGAGTGATTAACTGCATATTTTGAATATGTATGCTACTCAAAGGTGTTTCTCGGGTTAACAAAATTAATTTTCTACGCTCTTTTAAGATAACATCAGCAGCCCGTGTTGTTAGGTCAGAAGAAATACCATGTGCTATCCTTGCCATTGCACCCATTGAGCAGGGAACGACAAACATGGTATCATATTTTGCTGAACCGGATGCAAATGGGGCCATAAAATCAGACTTTTGATACCTGGGGAAAGAAAATTGCTCATAACTCGTATCTCCTAACTCATACTGCCAGACATCTTTCGCATTATCTGACATGACCAAACCAACGGCCTCTATCTGTGCTGAAAGCTTTTGCAGCTTCTGCAATAAAACTTTTGCATAGATAGAACCTGAGGCTCCCGTTATGGCTACAACAATTTTTTTCTTCCTCATGTTACAAAACTATAAATGATTACTAAATCCTACTAATTTATAGTATTTGAAATAGATATACCTTTAATTTTAAAAATAAATTAAAAAATACCCCGTTTATAAAAAAGGGTCGAATTTGATTCATTCGACCCTACATCTACCTATGAAAAACATGCCCTTGGGGAGGGCATTACAAAAGTAAAAAATTCAACAGAAAAGTTATAGAACTACTACTCTCTTTTACTATTTTGTAGGCGCCTAGCTACAAAAATTAAATAGTGTTCGTTACCAAACAAAAAAAATTGTATAGATTACATTTATTAACACAGATAATTTTCTGCATTAAATGATGTTTTTAAAGATTAGGTAACTTAAAATTAACTTTTTTTTATTTATTTCGTAATGCAAAAATTGGAATATGAGTTTAACTGTACTTGAAGAATATATTGAAACCGGAAACCAGCAAGATTTAGATTTATTACTTAGCCAAAATCCAGAATTAGTAAAGGAGAATACCAGTCATGATATTTCACCTTTATTATTAGCCTGTTATTATCAAAAGAGTCAGATTGTACAGGTTATTCTCAAATACATTAAAAGTATAACCATACACGAAGCCTGTGCTGCAGGATTAACAGAGCAGGTTCAGCTAATGATTGAACAGAAACCTGAAGTAATCAACGAACTCTCTTCACATGGCTTTTATCCCCTCGGTATTGCTTCGCATTTTGGAAAAGAAGATATCGTACGAATTCTACTTCGCAATCACGCTAACCCTAACTCATCCTCTCAAAATGGATATAATGTCTTTCCATTACATTCAGCGTTAAGCAATCAACAAGATAATATTGCTAAAATGCTTATTGAAGCGGGTGCAGAAGTCAATGTACTACAATCGTCAAAGATTAGTCCATTGCATTTAGCCGCTCAGCATGGAAATATTGACCTGATCATTATACTATTGGAAAACGGCGCTAACATAGAAATCAGAAATGATTTCGGACAAACAGCATCCGATCTTGCTTCTGATAAAGGCTACCTTGAAATCGCTCAAATCTTAAAAGCTTAATCTTTCTTTACTATCGCCAACCCGATTCCATATTCCAAACAGCGTTTGGGATTGCAATACATTGTCCGAAGATAACTGATGGACTGGGTTTCTAAGGTATTGACAACTTCTAAACTATATTCCGTATAGCGTTTGGGACGTGGGGTTAATTCAGTTTTCAAACTTTCTAACTAGCCTATTCCTAATCTATGTTGCTCTTGCTCCCGATATCTGCTAGACAATTTGTATCGTCCTCCAATCACTGCACTCTAACCCTCCCTCATACAAAAAGTGTCTATAAAGCTGACATACATGAATTCCGACATGTCCAAGCCAATCTTGATCATTAACTTTTAGCATCAGGAACAAGCTTTTTCAGGAGCATGAATTTAAATCAAAAAATTATTTAATTGGTTTTTTGTAAACTTTTAGCAGATCAGAACCAACCTGTTCTTCAGAAAATAATTCGCCTGTAAATTCAGGGGACTCTAAGCCATCGCCCCAAGTAATATCAGCGATAAAAACCCTTGCTTCATCCCACAGGTCAACTTTAATAAAGCTCTCTAAGGTCTTTTTTCCTCCCTCTATGATAATGGATTGAATATCCATCAAGTATAATTGATATAATATCTGTTGAGGTAAATAAAGATCGAAGTTTTCTAATTCAATATATTTTAGGTGGTCTCGCCAATCTGTTTTCTTAGCATTAAAGATTATGGTATCTGCAGATTGATCAAAAATGGTCAACTCTTCATCTAGTTCCAAGTTTTTATCAATTAAAACTCGTTTTGGATTTCGTCCTATCCAGTCTCGTACGGTTAAGCTTGGGTTATCAAGTTCTGCAGTACGCTTACCAACCAAAATTGCATCTTCTTCACAACGCCATTTATGAACCAACTGTTTACTAGCATTGTTGCTAATCCAACGTTGTCTTGCTTCTTTCGGAGCAAAATATCCATCTGCAGTTTCTGCCCACTTCAAAATCACATAAGGCCGAAATTCTTTCAGCTTAGTAAAAAATCTACGGTTCAACCATTTTGCTTCTGCTTCCAAAACGCCAACTGTAATCTCAATTCCAGCATCCTCTAGCTTTTTCACCCCCGCCCCGTTCACTTTTGCAAATGGATCCAGACAAGCTATGACAACTTTACGGAATCCCATATTTACAATTAGATCCGCACAGGGAGGTGTTTTCCCATAGTGCGCACAAGGTTCCAAACTCACATAAATAGTACTCGCTAAAAATAACTGCTTCGCTTTTTTCTCACCTACTTGACGAATTACTTGTTGAATCGCATTAATCTCGGCATGTGGACCGCCGTAAGGTGATGTAAAACCCTCTCCAATAATCATATCTCCGTTCACAATTACCGCACCCACCATTGGGTTGGGGCTAGTCTTACCAGCACCTAAAACAGCTAATTCTAAGCAACGTTGCATGTAACGCTCATCCATAAAACAAAAGTAGGTATTTTAGGACTAAATCAACTCTTATCTTAGCCAAATCTTATTGGGTTTTAATTGGGTGAGATATCTGGTTGATAGGTTGTTATTATCCCTTAGATTATTTTCAATTCCAGACGGTTATAAGGGGACTTTTTTTGCGGGTTTAAGAAAAGGAGAAGATGAAAACAAGAAGAACAAAAGATCAATACTAAATAGTATTTTTGTAGAATGACTTCTCTCGCCATTATAAAACAGCTTTTTTTAGCAGACTTATCATCTATTTATGATCAAGATGAGATCCATAGTCTTTTCCAGATTAGTGCTGAGCACCTTTTAGGACTCTCCAGAATACAATTAAGTTTGAGGTTACAAAATCCACTAACAGAATCTCAAAGACAAGATTTTTTTGACATTTTAACCCAACTAAAATCGGGTAAACCTATCCAGCATATTATTGGAACAGCCCCATTCTACGGAATGGAATTCTTTGTTACTGAAGACACCTTGATTCCAAGACCGGAGACCGAAGAATTAGTAGATTTAATTTTTTCTGAGCACAACAACTCGAAAAGTTCAGTTATTATTGATATTGGCACCGGTACAGGTTGCATTGCTATCAGCCTTAAAAAAAGATTAAGTAATTCTGAAGTTTCAGCAGTAGATATTTCAGCAGATGCAATTGCAATTGCCAGGAAAAATGCTACCAAAAACCAAACAGCGATAAATTTCCGATGCCTCGATATTTTAGAGTGGGAATTTGCTTTTGATCACGAACAGTATGATATTATTGTGAGCAATCCGCCATATATCAGTCAGGGAGAAAAGAAAGAAATGCATCACAATGTACTGCATTTCGAACCGTCCATTGCTTTATTTGTTGAAGAGTCAGCTCCGCTGCTCTTTTATGATTATATCGCTTCATTCGCATTGAGGCATCTTAAAAAAACAGGAACGCTCTACTTTGAAATCAATCAATACTTTTCTGAAGAAACAAAGGATCTACTAATAAAAAAGGGGTTTCCTAAAGTCGAGATCATTAAAGACATCTATACAGCTCCCAGAATGATAAGAGCTAGATTTTAAAAAATCGATGAGATTTCGGCCAATCTATTCTAAAATATAGAAAAAGCTTATTTAATTCCCGCTTTAAGAGAGAATTTTTCAAACTGAAAAACAGTGACTTATTGATTAAACACAAATTTAAGCACAAAATATTTGGCACATATTAAGGTTTTTTCTACCTTTGCATCACTTCAAACAACGAAGGGTTCTAAGTAAAAAGAACAACGATTCCGTAGCTCAGCTGGTAGAGCAATACACTTTTAATGTATGGGTCCTGGGTTCGAATCCCAGCGGGATCACCTGTAGGGACAAGTCTAAAAAAGAAAGACTTGTCCCATTTTTTATGCCTTGTAACTTACTGTTATTCTGATAGATAAGAGCAATCGCAGAATTTAGTCTCGGAGTTCGATGTTGTGTCCCGTCAAATTCCAAAAAATCAGGGAACATCGAACTCACTATAAGCCTTTTTTCTTCAATATCGCCGTTTTCATACCGTCTATCAATGTTTGCGACCTTTTTTAAGGCAGATGCTACCAAGTCTTTAATCTCCGTTCCCACTACTGCCAAGTTGTTCAATCTCTTTTCCAAAACCTCAATCTTTCCTTTGGTCAATTTCTTTACTTCTTGGAAATCATCGTCTGCCATTTCTCCATCCGCATTCTTTAAAAGTGCGTTTTGATAGCGTTTGTTCAACGTATCAATCTCACCTATGATATTTGCCCGTTCGGTATTTTGGGCTTTGGTCTTGTTATTGAAGTCTTTTATAAAGGCTTCGATAAAAACCTCCACCATGCCCTCTTTTGGCGACATATACCGTAACTGTTTTAAGAAGGCCTCATTTGCGGTTTCGGCTTTGAACCGTACTCCGCAGGCGGAAGTACAATGATAGTAATTGTAGTAGACCCCCATCTTGCCCTTTGATGCACTCCCTGTAAGCATCCTATTACAATTAGGGTCAGGACATTTAATAAACCCTCTAAGCGGTAGGTTTTCCATTGCCACTATTTTAGGCTTTATCTCCCTTTTTCTGCCATCGAGAATTTCCTGTATATCGTCAAACAGCTTTTCACTGATTAACGGCTCGTGTTGTCCCTGCACTAAATATCCCCTTTCCTCTTTGTAGGGAGGAATGACTATTTTGCCACAGTACAACGGGTTTCGGACAGCTAACGACAGATACATAGACATGGCTGGTGTAAATGGGAGTAAGTCTTTTCTTATTTTAATACTACCTTTTTATTTTCTGACCATGTATACCATTTTGAAATGGACTATCTTTTAGTTGATTCAATCGCCTCAAATCTTCCAATAAAAGGTTCGAGTTTTGTACCAGTAAGTTCACAAAAAGCCACATACAGTCAAATACTGCCATGTGGCTTTTTTTAATTCATATTGTTTTCTTTGTCCAAATGTTTCCGTAAATATTCAGCCGTTACTGAAATATTATCTTCCAATAAGTCATAAACTGTGCCGGCAAACAATACGTTTCCGCCGTATTTACCTGCACCAAGACCAATATCTATTACCCAATCCGCCTGTGCAATCACATCAAGATTATGTTCTATGACAATTAAAGTATTATTATTTTCAACTAAACTATTCATAAAATCCAATAGCTTTTCAGTATCGCTTGGATGCAACCCCGTGCTTGGTTCGTCAAGGACAATTGTTTTATTGGAATTCTTCAATTCTTTTGTCAATTTAAGGCGTTGTCTTTCCCCTCCCGAAAAGCTGTCTAACCGCTGTCCTAAGGTAAGATAGCCTAAACCCAATTTGAGCAACATATCAAAAGGCTTGTTATATAAGTTATCGGGAAAAAAATCAATAGCTTCTTGAACGGTCATATCCATTACCTCTACAATATTTTTGCAGTTATAATGATACTTTAAGACCTTTGGCTGAAACCCACTGCCTCCGCAAACCTCGCAGGGTTGCTCAATATCATCCATAAATGCCAAATCAATTTTTTCAACGCCAGTTCCTTTACAGTTTTCACAAGCACCCTCACTATTTCTACTAAAAAGCTTATCGGATACGTTGTTTGCCATCGAAAACCGTTTTCTTATATCATCCGATAAGTTTAGATAGGTTAGCAGATTGGAGCGTATGCTCATAGCAGATAAAGACTGGTCAATAATCGTTATTTCCTTATAGAAATTAGGCAGCACCTTGTTAATCAATGTACTCTTGCCCGAACCAGCAACCCCTGTTACTACGGTCATAGCGTTTTTGGGAATTTTTACATTAACATTTTTAAGATTATACAGATTAGCGTTTTCGATTTCTAAATATCCTTTTACGCTTCTTGGTGCTTTGTTTATAGTAGGTGTTTTTGCGAAGTACAAACCTGTTTTCCCTTTTGATTTTTTTAATCCATCAAACGTACCTTGATAGACAATTTCTCCACCTTTCTTTCCCGATTGTGGCCCCATATCAATAACCCAATCGGCAATTTTAATCAAATCGGGGTCGTGCTCAACAATTAATACAGTATTTCCTTTATCCCTTATTTGTTGGATGATTGAAGAAATATTTTGTAAATCCTTTGGATGAAGTCCGATGCTCGGCTCATCAAAAATATAGAGCAAATCTGTCAGGTTGTTCCCGAGGTTTCTTACCATTTTTATTCTTTGACTTTCTCCACCCGACAGGGTATCAGTTCTTCTGTCCAACGTCAGATATTGTAACCCTATGTTTACGATGTTTTGAAGTTTTTTTTTGAGTTCAGCAAGGATTACATCATAAGTTTTGGATTGTAGAGAACTAACAAAGTCTAAAAGTTCTTCTATTGAAAGTGCTGTGCAATCCGCAATACTTTTACCGTTTATTTTGCAGGACAAAATCTTTTCATTCAATCTTTTTCCCTTACATACCGGACAGGACTTTGTTGCGATAATATTTTTTAAAGCCTCTTTACGGATCGTGTTCTCTTTTGATTGTTTCTTTAGAAATGCTTTCTCTATTCGAGGGATTATACCCTCATATTTTACCGTCTTTCCCCAGTGTTTATCGGGGTTCTTCGGTTTATGTTCTGGAGCATTCAAAAGCAAATCCCATTCATCGGCGGTATAATCTCCTAACTTTTTATCATTGTCAAAGTAGCCGGACATCGTATATCTCAATAAACGGTAACCACCGGATTGGAAAGTCGGAAACATAATTGCCCCCTCATTCAAAGAGCGCTGTTTGTCTATAAGATTGTCAACTTTAACCGTCTGTACAAAACCAAGCCCCTCACATTCTTTGCACATTCCCAAAGGATTATTGAAAGAAAATGTATTGGAATATCCCACAAATGGCTTACCCATTCGGGAAAAAAGCAGTCTTAAAGAAGCATACACATCGGTTACAGTTCCAACGGTTGACCTTGCATTTCCTCCCAATCTTTTTTGGTTTATAATAACTGGAACATTCAGATTATCGATTTTATCCACATCCGCCACGCCTATATGTTGCAGACGGTTTCTGATAAAACTACTTTGCGTTTCATTGAACTGCCTCTGTGCTTCGGCTCCTATTGTTTCAAAAACTAAAGACGATTTTCCCGAACCGGAAACACCAGTAAATACAGTAATTTGATTTTTTGGTATCTGTACAGAAATATTCTTTAGATTATTTTGTCTTGCATTCTCTATGATAATACCTGGCATATTTATTAACTTTGGTAATATTTAACAAAGTTAACTAATTTTGAGGTATGAACAAAAGCGAACAAAAATTCTATGATATATTTACGGAGTTGCAGTGCTTTATATTGGCGAATATGAGCAAGGGAGAGGTTAACGGGGTCACCGCTACC
>Ga0308157_10001194_pt1 | contig 58400 bp, 63 predicted proteins | sample PhyBR1_FD_201035 | JGI IMG/M metagenome (GOLD analysis project Ga0308157, IMG submission 201035) | Phyllosphere microbial communities from UC Gill Tract Community Farm, Albany, California, United States - DLSLB.R1 | ecosystem: Host-associated > Plants > Phyllosphere > Unclassified | place: USA... | reverse complement strand
GATTTTGCTCCGAAAAAGAGCCATCATTGAGACGATAAATGATGAATTAAAGAATCACTGCCAAGTGGAACACACCAGACATCGAAGCGTGAATAATTTTATGATGAATATTTTGGGAAGTCTTTCATCATATTGCTTTTTCCCAAAAAAACCATCATTAAACTTGAAAAAAGTAAATGATGGTCAATTATTTTTAAGCTTTCCTTAACCCGAACTCAGGTTAAATACATTTATTATAAAAAAATTGTTTTTCCTAGCAGTAAAAAATACAAGGAAAAACAAAGAATTGTAAGTAAATACTGATATCAAGTTAATTCATCCTTTTTCTCAAAAATCACATATAAATACATTTATTTTGTTTTGAAAATTATCTTTAATTAACATTTTTACGCTTCCTTTCTACAAGATATATTACTAAATTTGAGCTATGGAAAGTTTTGGTAAAGATCTTTTAAGAAAAATAAAAAATGCAGGATTGGCCGGCGCCAATGCCCACGGAATTTTCTCACCGCCTTCACGCCCCGTGTTCACCTATGATCAGGTTTTAGAGAAAAATCCGAAATTTGCAGCCGTAAATATCGTTTTATATCTAAAAGATAATGAGTGGTACTTCCCGCTGATTGTAAGATCCGAAAACGAAAGAGACCGCCACAGCGGACAAATCTCTCTTCCCGGCGGAAAGCGCGAAGAATTAGATAAAGATTTTGCCCAAACCGCAATCCGCGAAACTTCAGAAGAAATTGGCATCGAAAAACATTATGTGAGAATTATAAGGGAGCTCTCCCCTATTTATATTCCGCCAAGTAATTTTTATGTTTATCCTTTTATTTCGTATACCAAAAAAAATCCTGAATTTATTCTTCAGCAAAGTGAAGCTGTCGAAGTGATAGAATTTCCTATCACCTCATTCTTAAACTTACCAGACAGTCCGGAAATTATGGCACTTCCCGGAGCTGGCGGACATGAAGTTCCGGTAATAAATTTTAACGGATACATTATTTGGGGAGCCACAGCGATGATCCTGAGCGAATTCAGCCAGTTGATTAAAAAAATGTAACTTTGCAACTATTATGTTTAATTGAAAAATGGCGAAAAAGAACATTTTTACCGATTCATTCGGAACACCTTATTTTTTAAAAAGATTAATCATTTTCATTCTGGGAATTGTTTCTTACAGAAGATTCAATGGCTTCAATAAGCTAAAAATTACCGGAACCGAAAATTTGCTTGATCTTCCGGATTCTAATGTACTTTTTGTATCAAATCACCAAACCTACTTTGCTGATGTTGCAGCAATGTATCATGCATTTTGTGCCGTAAACAATGGGTATTTAGATACTATAAAAAATCCTATTTATCTTTTAAATCCAAGAGTAGATTTTTATTATGTTGCTGCAGAAGAAACGATGAATAAGGGTATTCTTCCAAAAATATTTAAAATTGCAGGTGCAGTTACTGTAAAAAGAACCTGGAGAGCGGAAGGTAAAAATGTCAACAGAATGGTAGATCTCGGTGAGATAGACAATATTATGAAGGCGCTAGACAATGGTTGGGTAGCAACATTTCCGCAAGGTACTACTGCAGCTTTTGCTCAGGGAAGAAAAGGAACGGCAAAATTGGTTAAAAACCAACGCCCGATTGTAATTCCTATTAAAATAAATGGTTTCAGAAGAGCGTTTGACAAGAAAGGACTTCGTGTAAAGGTAACCGGAGTAAAACCGACAATGGAGTTTAAAAAACCTTTGGATATTGACTACGACAAAGAAAATGCACAGCAGATTCTTCTTAAAATAATGACGGCCATTGAGCAGACCGAAGATTTTAATATTCTCCATACTTATGATGAAGAAATTAAGGCTAAAAAGTCTGAACAAAATAATTCACAAAACTAAAACGACAATGAAGAAGATTTTAGGCGTACTTTTAATTATTCTCACGTCACTTTCTTGCAACAGTCAGAAAGTTTACCAGGACTTTGATATCAGTTATTCTAAAAGTGGAGGCTATGCTCCGTCTTATGAAAACCTTTTGATAAAAGGAAATGATGCCCATTATTCATTAGAAGGACAAGGCAAAAAAATCAAGAAAAGTTTCAAAGTATCTGATGACGATCTGAAAAATTTGGAAGCGACCCTTTCAAAAAATAATTTCAGAAGAATTCAGGAAGATCATAAGAAGGTTTATGATAACGTGACTACATCGATCAACATTAAGAAAGGTGTCAACGAAGGTAGCAAAAATGACGGAAGCATGATCATGCCCAATTACAAGACCAATTGGCAAAACATTACCGCTGAATTTCAGAAACTCATCAACAATAACGTAAAAAACTAGGAAAATAAATTGAGAACTCATTTTATTGCTATTGGCGGAAGCGCAATGCACAACCTTGCAATTGCACTTAAAGATAAAGGATATCACGTAACAGGTTCGGATGATGCTATTTTTGAACCTTCAAAATCAAGATTAGAAAAAAAAGGAATTCTTCCCGAAGAGTTGGGTTGGTTTCCTGAAAAGATCACGTCTGATATTGATGCTGTAATCCTTGGAATGCACGCTCATCAAGACAATCCCGAATTGGCAAAAGCAAAAGAATTAGGTTTAAAAATATATTCTTATCCTGAGTTTCTTTACGAGCAATCAAAAAATAAAACCAGAGTTGTCATCGCCGGTTCTCATGGAAAAACAACCATCACTTCGATGATTCTTCACGTGCTTAATTTCCATCAGAAAGATGTAGATTATATGGTGGGAGCTCAGTTGGAGGGTTTCGACTGTATGGTAAAACTGACCGAAGACAACGATTTTATGGTTTTGGAAGGTGATGAATACCTTTCCTCTCCTATCGATCTGCGTTCAAAATTCCTTTTATATCAGCCAAATATCGCTTTAATGAGCGGAATTGCATGGGATCACATCAATGTTTTCAAAACATTTGACGATTACATTGAGCAGTTCAGAAGATTTGTGGCTAGCATTACGCCAGGTGGAGTTTTGGTGTATAACGAAGAAGATGCAGAAGTCGTAAAAGTGGTAGAAAATGCTGAAAATTATTTCAGAAAAATACCCTATAAAACTCCTGAATATGAAATCAGTAACGGAAAAGTCCTTCTTAAAACAGAAATGGGCGATATTCCGCTTTCTGTTTTTGGAGCACACAATTTATTAAATCTTGAAGGAGCAAGACACATTTGCCATACGTTGGGAATCATGGATGAAGATTTCTACGATGCTATTATGAGTTTTAAAGGAGCTTCAAAGCGTCTCGAAAAAGTTGAAAGAGAAGACAAAGGAATCCTTTATAAAGATTTCGCACACGCTCCGAGCAAAGTAAAAGCTGCGGTGAAAGCATTCTGTGAGCAATTTAAAAATGAAAAAAAATACGGTTTTCTTGAGCTTCACACCTATTCAAGTTTAAATCCTGTTTTCCTTGAGCAATATGATCACGCCATGGACGGATTGGAGGAAGCCATTGTTTTCTATTCTGAAGATGCTTTAAAAATTAAAAGAATGGAGCCGATTTCTCCGGATTTAATCAAAGAGAAATTCAAAAATGAAAACCTGAAAGTGTTTACGAATGCTGAAGAACTTCACGCCTATTGGGATTTACTTGATAAAACCAAAGGTGTTTATATGATGATGAGCTCCGGTAATTTCGGTGGTTTAGATTTAACCAAATAAGCTATTGCAATCAAAGCAATCTCTTAATTATAACATAAAAAAATAGCTTTCAGTACTTCTGAAAGCTATTTTTTTGATATTGGATTTGATCAATAAAATTACCAAGGATCTTTATTAAGCTTGTAATCATAAGGAATATCCTGGCTAAAATCTGATACATGCCAAACATCCGGTTCAGATTTATATTGAACAAAATCATAAATCACATTTAGCGGTCTCTGAATATTTCCCAAATTTCCACGCTCTTTATTAAACGCTGAAACCCGCACCAGTTCATCTCCCGATTGTAACGGTGCATTATAAGCCGTTCCAATCTGAATATGAGCTTTATATTCGTCCAAAAGCTTACTTACTTCATTTTTATAATGACTAACAATGGCATTTTGAGCTTCTTCGTTACTCGGTTGGTTTTCCGCTAAAATCAGTTTAGAAAAATCTCGTGCTTTGTACCGTTTTATTTCTGCCAAAACCTCATCAGGAATATAATCTTTATTTTTAATTGCGTTTTCTCCACATCAATGTATCAATCGGGCTTTCAGGAGCAGGATTTGCAACATCTATTATGCCTGACTCAGCAGGAAAACTTGCCAAAATTCGCTTGTTATTTTCATAATTTTCCCAATCTTCTTTGCTGTACGTCAAATACTGCTGAATTTTATACAGCGGCGTTTCTTTTTCGTTTCGGTACATGTATTGTGCGATTCCTAAACCAAGGATTAAAATCAAAAATAAAATTCCTATGACTTTAAATATTTTTCCGACAGATGATTTTTTTCTTGTAGTCTTTTCAGAATTTTGTAATGGTGATTTCATTAATTGTGACTTTTGTGATGTAATTAATATGATGAATTGGTTTGATTTTAAAACTTTGCTGATTATTTTATTTCGCTGATTTATTTTCATTCTTAATCTGCTAAATCTGTATAATCAGCGGGATTTAATATTCCTGAATTAATTTCTCTAAAATATCCTGAGTAGAAAGTTCGCTGTAATTGACAATTGATTGTCCTACCCAAAGATTGACAAACTCATCATTTTTCACCGTTCTTGCAATTCTTCTCATTTCTCCAGTCAATTTATTTTGATATGGATAAGGTAAAATATATTGTGAATTTTCAATCGTTTCAATAAATTTATTTTTAATTCCTCTTGCGTAGCGCCCCGAAAAACTTTTCGTTAAAACAATATCCTTTTCATTAACATTCTTTAGTCTTTTTTTTTCAAAATCCTGTAAAACACTTTCATTTGAAGATAATAAAATACTTCCCACCTGAACGCCTTGTGCGCCCAATTGTTTTGCAGCAGCCAAAGTTTTTCCGTTATAAATTCCGCCTGCATAAATGAGAGGAACTTTTACAGAATCATAAACCTGAGAAAGCAAAGAAAATCCACCGATCTGAGGAATATTTTCCGAAACAAAACTTCCTCTATGACCTCCGGCTTCTATTCCCTGAACGCAAATAATATCAATTCCCGATTTTTCAAGAGCCAAAGCTTCTTCTACAGAAGTACAGGTTCCAATTAAAACTGTTCCGTTTTCTTTTAATTTCTGAATGCTTTGATGGTCAAGATTTCCAAAAGTAAAGCTGAGAATTTTACAGTTCTCATCGATAATGGCATCAATTTGTTCATAATAAGAATTGATTTTAATATCTTTTAATTCAGGAAGATGAACCTCCATATTATTTTCCTGAGCCAGATTTTCAAGGTACTTTTTTGTCTTAGAATACCTGTGTTTTAATTCATCGGTAATTTCAGGAATTTGATGAACAAAAATATTAACCGCAAAAGGTTGATTTGTCAGTGATTTGGTTTTACGAATCAATTCAACAGACTTTTCAGCGGAAAGATCAGCCAAAGCCAACGAACCCAAACATCCTGCTTTTGCAGCAGCTGCAACCATTTCCGGAGTGCTTACTCCAAACATTGGCGCTTGTATGATTGGATATTTTATTTTTAAAATTTTGCTGATGGTTTCTGAAAAAGGCATAAGATTTCTTTACTTAAAATTAATCAATTATTTTTTTTCTCATCATTCTGAAAACATGATTTTCGTTTTCATTGATTAATCTTTAAATTTAGCCGAAAAATAAAAAATGTCTTATACGATTAGAATAGCTATTACTGATGACTATTCGAAATTGGTTAAAATTTGGGAATCTGCCGTAAAAGCCACCCATGATTTTTTATCGGAAAGTGATTTTCAATATTTCAAAAAAGTGATTCCTGAACAGTATTTTCCTCATCTTGAAGTTTACATTATTTCTGAGAACAGTGATCCGAAAGGATTTGGTGCAGTTTCAGAAGATACTTTAGAAATGCTTTTTGTACATAATGATGCTCGTGGAAAAGGATTAGGAAAAATTCTTTTTCAATATTTGTGTGATAAAACTGGTTGTACAAAAGTAGATGTGAATGAGCAAAATCCGCAGGCAATAGGATTTTATGAAAAAATGGGATTCAGAAAAACAGGAAGATCAGAAAAAGATGGTTCGGGTAAAGATTATCCGTTGATTCACATGAGTCTGTAATTATCTTAAGATTAAAAGGTTCATCCTATAATTTTTCGTAAATTGGTATGGCAAATCATATCAATTTTTCGATAAATGCCCACACAAACCTCTACCCGTCAAACTGTAAAAAAAGTTCTTCCGTTGATTTTAGCGACTGCTATTTTTATGCAGATGCTCGATTCTACAATTTTGAACACTTCCCTACCTTCAATTGCAAGAGATTTAAATGAATCTCCATTGAATATGCAAAATGCAATTATCAGTTATGTGTTGACACTTGCCGTTTTCATGCCTGCAAGCGGATTTTTGGCAGACCGTTTCGGAACGAGAAGAGTTTTCATCTTTGCTTTGGTACTTTTTAGTTTAGGTTCTGTGTTTTGTGCGCTTTCTCAAAACCTTACTCATTTAGTGATTTCACGGGTTATTCAAGGAGTTGGCGGGAGTCTCATGACTCCTGTTGGAAAACTGGCTTTAATTAAAACTTTTAACCGGAACGAATTGCTTAAAGCTATGAATTTTGCTATCGTTCCTGCTTTAATTGGTCCTGTTCTCGGTCCACTTGTCGGAGGTTATATGGTAGATTATCTTTCATGGCATTGGATTTTTCTTATTAACATTCCAATCGGGGTTTTAGGAATTGTTTTAGGGTTAAAATATATGCCCAATTACAATGCACGGGAAACCGATTTTGATCTGAAAGGTTTCTTGATTTTTGCAGCAGCATCTCTTCTTCTTTCGGTTTCTCTCGAACTTTTCGGAGACATGCAGAATATCACGCCGGTTTTACTCGTTTTCATATTAGGATTTTTGTTTTTGTATTATTATTACAAGCATGCAAAAAGAGGGAATAACCCTATTTTTCCTTTAAGTTTATTTCAGGTTCGTACATTTCGTGTAGGAATTATCGGAAATCTGGCAACAAGATTAGGGATCAGTTCTGTTCCTCTTTTACTGCCATTAATGATTCAGATTGCTTATGGACAGTCAGCCGTAATTTCGGGTTGGATTATTGCACCGATGGCATTAACAGCTATGTTTGGTAAATCTTCGGTCATAAGAATTTTAAATAAATTTGGCTACAGAAGAACTTTAATGGTCAATACATTTATTATCGGAGTCTTAATTTGCTGTCTTGCCATTCCGGATATTCACACTTCAATATATTGGTTTGTTCCTGTGATTGCGATTTTAGGATTTTTCAATTCAATACAGTTTACTTCGATGAACACCATTTCTATAGCAGATTTACGAAACTTCCAGACCAGCAGTGGAAACTCTTTGATTTCGGTTAATCAACAATTAGCGATCGGATTCGGAATTGCATTTGGTTTAATTGTTTTAAAAATTTACGAAAACAGCCCCGATTTAATCAGACACGAAACCCACAACGCGTTTCGTTACACTTTCCTTACCGTAGGAATTTTAACGATTCTATCGAGCTTAGTTTTCAGAAGGCTGCATACGTTCGATGGCAGAAACATGAAATCCCAAGAATAAACACTAAAACTCTAAAATCCTCCCACTCTAAAACTCTATAACTCTCAGTCCCTCAAACTTACTTACCACACATCAATGTAATTCTCTTCTGACTGTCCTAATTTTGTTTAAAATAAAAACATCTATTATGACAACAAAAAAAGTAGAAATAGTAATCTCGCCAAAGCCTGCGCATTTTGTGGGCGATGGTTTCAGAGTACACAATTTTATTCCGAGCGTTCCTCGTTTAGATATGAAGAGAATGGATCCTTTTATCATGCTCGATTATAATTCTAAATTTCATTTCAATGGTTCAGAAACACCTCGCGGGGTTGGAGTACATCCTCACAGAGGTTTCGAAACCGTTACCATTGCGTATGAAGGTAAAGTAGAACATCATGACAGTGCTGGCGGTGGCGGTATTATTGGTGAAGGAGATATACAGTGGATGACTGCAGCAAGTGGAATTTTACATAAAGAATATCATGAAAAAGAATGGTCAAAAACCGGAGGAATTTTTCAGATGGTGCAGCTTTGGGTAAACCTTCCAGCCAAAGATAAAATGAGCAAGCCAAAATATCAGGCGATTAAAAACTCAGAAATAAAAAGAGCAGATTTAGGTGAAAACGGATTTGTAGAAATTATTGCCGGAGAATATCAAAATATAAAAGGTTCTGCCACGACATTCAGTCCTGTCAATTTGGTGAACGCTAAATTAAAATCAGGTGGAAAAGCAGAATTTAATTTTCCAGCAAATTTTAATACCGCAGCTTTGGTAATTGAAGGAAGTATTTTGGTCAACGGTGAAGAAAAAGTATCAGCTAATCATTTCGTTTTGTTTAAAAATGAAGGTGAAAACTTTACCATTGAAGCAACAGAAAATTCTGTAATATTAATTCTAAGTGGGGAACCTTTAAATGAACCTATTTTTCCACACGGTCCTTTTGTAATGAACAGCCGAGAAGAAATCATGCAGGCTTTTGAAGATTTCAATACCGGAAAATTCGGGTATCTGGAAGATTAATTTAAATAAAATCATATTCATAAAAATTAGAATAGTGTTTGTCATTCCGCAGGAAGCTAACCTTATTTTTTAAAGTCGAGATCCTTTTCAGAATGACAAACATTATTCTCTTTTATAAAACTTAAAAAATATAAACATCATGAAATCAGAACTTGAAAACATTCCATGAGTAAAAAACGAAGAAAAGAAGAGATTTGAAATTGAGCTAAACAGCCATTTTGCATTTATTGACTATAAAGAAACAAGTCAGCGAATCGCTTTAATTCATACCGAAGCTGAGCCTGAATTAGCTGGAACCGGAGCTGCCGCTGCGGTAGTAGAAAAATCCTTGATTTATATAGAAGAAAGCGGTAAAAAGTTGCTTCCGTTCTGTCCGTATGTTTTTGCATTCATTAAAAAAAATCCTGAATGGAAACGTATTGTAGACCAAAGATTTGAGGGTTACGACAAACTTTAATTTTTATTAAAGTACCTTAAATAGTATAAATTTTAATTAAATTAGCTTCTCACAAAAACTAAAATCACAACATTCATGTCAAATATCGGACTTATTATAGAAGAAAAATCCGCAGATATAGGAAATTTTCTAGTTGGAAGACTACTGCCATTCCGTGAAAAAAGAGCGGTTGGTCCTTTCGTTTTTATCGATCACATGGGGCCTGCAGAATTAAAAGATTATCAAAATCTTGATGTTCCGCCACATCCTCACATTGGTCTTTCTACCTTAACTTATCTTTTGGAAGGTTCTATTTTTCACAGAGACAGCATTGGTAGTGCTCTTGAAATAAAACCGGGCGCTGTCAACTGGATGACTGCCGGAAAAGGCGTTGTACACTCAGAAAGAACTCCTGAATATTTAAGAACTACAGATAAAAAACTTCACGGCTTTCAAATTTGGGTAGGTCTTCCAAAACATTTGGAGCAAAGCGAGCCTACTTTTCATCATACTGAAGCCAACGAGCTTCCGGTTTGGGAAGAAGGCGAAGTTCATTATAAACTAATTGCAGGTGAAGCTTTTGGTAAAAAGTCTCCGGTTCCTGTGCACAGTAAATTATTTTTTATTGAAATTAAAACTAAAACCGCACAGAAAATCAGCATCGGAAAAGATCTTTACGGTGAAGCGGCAATGTATGTTTTAGACGGAACAGTAAACATTGAAGAGAATTCTTACGGTTCAAAACAATTGCTGATTGCCAAAAACACTCAACTTTGTGAGTTTGAAATGAGCGAAAATGCAACTGTTTATCTTTTCGGAGGCGAACCTTTTGATGAAGAACGTTTCATTTTCTGGAATTTTGTAAATTCAGACATAGAAGTCATTGATCAGGCAAAAGTAAACTGGAACGATCAGAATCATGACGCTTTTCCTTTGGTTCCCGGAGACGAAAAGGAATTTGTTCCGCTTCCTAAAGCTATTTTAAACAGAAAATAATTTGATTTTTAATCAATATCCCTATTTTTTATAAATGAAAAACCTGACACTTTTATTTTTACTATGCCTATCTTTTTTTGGAACTGCACAAACCGTAACAGAGCCAAAAAATCATCCGGCAGAATGGTCTAAAAACTACGAACCTTTCAAAATTGTAGGCAATTTGTATTATGTAGGAACTTACGATCTTGCATCTTATTTGATTGTGACCGATAAAGGCAACATTTTGATCAACACAGGTTTGGCGGATTCTTATTCTACCATTAAAAAAAATATTGAAAAGCTGGGTTTCAATTATAAAGACATTAAAATTCTTACTTTAACGCAGGCACATTACGATCACATGGGAGCAATGGCTCAAATAAAAAAAGAAACGCGTGCAAAACTTTATGTTGACGAAAAAGATGCTGCAGAACTTAAAAGTGGTGGAAAATCTGACTACGAAATGGGAAAATACGGCGTTACTTTTGAACCTGTGCAGCCTGATTTTTTATTGAAAAACAATGCTAAAATAAAATTGGGAAATACGGTATTGACCTTACTTCATCATCCAGGTCACACAAAAGGATCGTGCAGCTTTTTATTTGAAACCAAAGAAGGAAACAAAAATTACAAAGTTTTGATCGCCAATTTACCTTCAATTATTATTGACCATAAATTCTCTGATGTAAAGAAATATCCTACTATTCAAAAAGATTATGGATATACTTTTGAAGCCATGAAAAAAATAAATTTCGATGTTTGGGTCGCTTCGCACGCAAGTCAGTTTGATCTTCATAAAAAGCGAAAAGAAGGAGATCCTTACAACCCGAAGTTGTTTATGGATAAAGAAAATTACTTTAAAAGGCTTAAAAGTCTGGAAGAAGATTATCAGCAAAAAGTAAAAGAAGATTCAGCGAAAAAATAATTTTAATTCAGGATTTTCTTTTCATAAATTAAAAATAAATAAACATGAAAATATTAGCATTTGCAGGAAGCACTTCTTCCACATCCATCAATAGAGAGTTGGTAAAATTTGTTCTTAAAAACTTTCAGGAAGACGAGATTAATTTGATTGATCTTAATGATTTTTCGATGCCTGTATTTTCTGTTGATCTTGAAAAGAAAGGTTTTCCGGATGAAGCGCATAACTTTTTAAAACAAATTGAAGAATGCGATGTTATTATCTGTTCTTTAGCGGAGCACAACCGTTCGTATTCGGCAGCTTTCAAAAATGTATTCGACTGGGCTTCGAGAATCAATGTAAAAGTTTTCCAAAATAAACCGATGCTTTTGATGAGTACTTCACCGGGAGGTTATGGTGGCGGAAATGTAATGAATACAGCAAAAACATTTTTCCCACAATTTGCGGCAGATGTAAAGGAAACTTTTTCATTACCTAAATTTTACGAAAATTTCGATTTGGAAAGCGGTGTTATCAATCCTGAAATGCTGAACGATTTAAATAACAAAATTGAGAGTTTTAAAAATCAGATTGCTTAAGCAGATTTTCAATAAAACAACAACTATAAATTAAAGCAACAAATAATGGCCGTAACTGTAAAAGCGAGCTTAGGTACTACAAAATATTACACGGAAGTTATCGCAGGCGAAAACCGCCTGATTACTGACGAACCGATTGACAAAGGCGGACAAAATAAAGGGTTTAATCCTTTTGAAATTCTCGCAACCTCCTTGGCAAGCTGTACTGCAGCCACGCTTAGAATGTATATCGACAGAAAAGAGTGGAATGTTGAAAAAATAGACGTAGAAGTCGAGCTGGAAAATTTTCCTTTAACAAAATTGGCAGTTTTTAAAAGAAACATTAGTTTTGAAGGAAATGATTTGAGTGAAGAACAGCTGAAAAGACTTCACACGATTGCAGATGCTTGTCCGGTACATAAAATGTTAACTAACGAAATAGAAATTCAAACCAAATTTTCTTAAATATGATAGACGTAAAACAAAACAACGACGAAAAACACGGAAGCTTTGAAGCTTTGATTGATGGAAAAAAAGCAGGATTAATGACCTATACTTGGGCAGGTGAAGACCGATTCATTATCGATCATACCGAAGTTGAAGAGGCTTACAACGGAAAAGGTGTTGGAAAAGAAATGCTGATAAAAGCGGTAGAATTTGCAAGAGAAAATGGCAAAAAGATTATTCCTCTTTGTCCGTTTGCAAAAGCGACTTTCCAGAAAAATGAAGATTTGCGTGACGTTTTATAAAACGGGATGTTAAAATCCCACAGATTTCACAGATTTTCGCAGATGAATGAGAATAAAATCTGTGCTAATCTGTGAAATCTGTGGGAATAAAATAGATCACCACGAATGCACGAATTTTAAATAAAGAAAAGATACTATCAATTAAATTCGTGCATTCGTGGCAAAAAAATCACAAGTTATATATCTCCGTGAAGAAAGAATTTTAATTAATCTTAAAGTTTTTTCTTCACGGATTTTTTTATTTTAAATCAAATCATAGTTCGTATAAATCACAATTTGTTCAAAACTTTCATCATCACACAACCAACATTCGGCGACATTCGAAAAAAAACTATATTTGCTGAAATTTAAATTGTAAACATGAATTCCGGAACTATACTTTTGCTATTTGTTTTTGTTTATTTCATTGGTCTTTTGGTGATTTCTTATTTTACGAGCCGAAATTCTGATAACCAGTCTTTTTTCATCGGAAACAAAAAAAGTAAATGGTGGCTCGTTGCTTTCGGGATGATTGGTACCAGCTTAAGTGGAGTTACCTTTATTTCCGTTCCGGGAACGGTCGGCAAAATGACCGGAAGCGAATATATTTTTGGTGGTTTTGAATATTACATGATGGTAATCGGGTTTTTCATCGGATATTTTATTGTGGCAGCCATATTACTTCCACTCTATTATAAGATGAATCTGACCTCAATCTATACGTATTTAGGAAAAAGATTCAATGTAGAAGCTCACAAAATCGGTTCTGTATTTTTTATTGTTTCACGAGCAATCGGAGCAACTGCAAGATTATATTTGGTAGTCAATGTTTTACAGATATTTTTACTGGAAGGTTTAGGTGTTCCGTTTTGGGTAACGGCTTCGGTGCTTCTATTAATGGTACTTTTATATACTTTTGAAGGTGGTGTAAAAACGATTGTCATTACCGATACTTTGCAGACTTCATTTATGATTATCAGTTTGATCGCATGTATTGTTTACATTTTATCCAATTTAAATTTATCTTTTGGTGAAGCTTACACGATTTTAGAACAGAAAAATTATACTCACTTTATCAACTTTGATCCGAATTCCAAGACATTTTTCCTCAAAACTATTTTAGGCGGAATCTTTATTACTATTGCAATGACCGGATTGGATCAGGAAATGATGCAGAAAAATATTTCGGTTGATAATCTACAGAATTCAAAGAAAAACATGCTGACTTTTGCAGGAACATTGCTTTTTGTAAATCTTGCATTCTTATTTTTAGGTGGATTACTTTATCTTTTTGCGTTACAAAATGGCGCAGGATATTCTCAAATTACAAATATAGTAGAAGGGAAAGAAGTCGTATCTAATATTTTCGGGTTCAAAGATGCTGCAGGAAATGTGAAAAATATTATGGGCGACGATTTATTCCCGGCTTTGTCACTTAACGGATATTTCCCGATGCCAATCGCTGTGATTTTCATCATCGGATTAATCTCTGCCTTATTCCCTTCTGCGGATGGCGCATTGACGGCTGTTACAAGTTCGTATTGTGTAGATTTACTCAATTTAAACGAAGATAAAACAAGAACAGAAAAACAGAAAAAACATCTTCGTATGAAGATCCATTTAACGTTTACGGTTGTTTTCTTTATCCTGATTATGGTTTTCAAAGCAATGAATGACAAGTCAATTGTTTATTTGATTATGGAAATCGCCGGCTATACTTATGGGCCACTTTTAGGACTTTTTGCCTTTGGAATTTTTACCAAATTTAAAATTTCACAAAAATATTCAATTCTTGCTGTTACACTTTTAGCACCGGTTTTAACTTATATGATCAATATGTTGGTAACCAATTATACCGATTACAGAATTGGTGTAGAGCTGATTATTCTGAACGGATTACTAACTTTCATTGGTTTGTGGCTGGTGAAAAATAAGAATTATCTGAAAGTGGTTTAATTTTATTATTAACCTTGTCAAGGTTAATAAAACAGCTCAAAGAAACAGTACTTAAAAAAACACAATGGATATAAGAATTACCCCCATAGAAGCAGATTGCTTTTATCACATTTATAATCGCGGAATTAATGGTGAAGCAATATTCAAAACAGCGAGAAATTATCATTTTTTCATAAATAAAATTAAAAATAATCTCTTGAGTGTTTGTGATGTTTATGCATATTGCTTAATGCCAAATCATTTTCATCTCTTAGTCAAAATTAAGAGTGATAAATATTTAAATGAAATTACTTCCCATTTAGATAAAAATATAGAAAAAGGTTTACATGCTTCTCAAAATATATTTTCTAAGCAATTTTCAAAAGTTTTTAATTCTTATTCGCAAGCATTCAATAAAGAAAATAATCGACACGGTGCATTAATAGAGTCACCATTCAAAAGGAAGTTAATTACTTCTGAAGAGTATCTTAGAAAATGTGTAATCTACATTCATCAAAATCCTGGTTCAGAAGACTTTAAAAATTATAAACATTCTTCTTACAAAACTATTCTCAGCAATTTTAAAACTTTATTAAAAAGAAATGAAGTACTTGAAATGTTTGAGGATAAAGAAAATTTTATCATGTGTCATAAAATACAAATAGATTACCAATTTTAAGTTTTACGAAAATGCTCTTCTGTGACCTTGACAAGGTTCAGTCTTTCAATAAGAAAATCTACAATTCAAACTCTGGATTTTTAAATTTCCGTAAGCCGGCAAAAAATTATCTAACCTTGACAAGGTTGAGCATACAACCATCAATTTATAAATTACTGCCAAAGTGTCTGTTTAAATATTTCTCATCAAATTCAAAATAAAATCCGGACGGAGAGATGATATAGCGATGATACAGAAACTGTATAGAAGAAAATCATGTCAAAATGTCAAATTCCTTTTATTGTTTAATTTTAAGTTCGGCTAAAGACTAATTAAAATCTCTTTAAGCTTTGTCAAAGATGTTCAACTTTGGTAAAGTAAATAAAACTAAATCTGCGTAAAAAGTCTCAGATTTTGCATTTCCGTAAGCCGACAAAAAATTGTAAATTTGCATGCAAATAAATCCTAATATATGAGTAAAAGTATTGAAGAGCTGAAATCTCTTACAACACAAATCAGAAGAGACATTTTAAGAATGGTTCACGCTGTAAATTCAGGGCACCCGGGTGGAAGTTTGGGCTGTACTGAGTACTTCACAGCATTGTATGGTAAAGTAATGAACTATAATCTTCCTTTCACAATGGAAGGTAAAAATGAAGATCACTTCTATCTTTCAAACGGACATATTTCGCCTGTTTTCTATTCTACTTTAGCTAGATTTGGCTTCTTCCCGGTTGACGAATTGAGAACTTTCAGAAAATTAGACTCAAGATTGCAGGGTCACCCAACCACTCACGAAGGTTTGGAAGGGGTAAGAATTGCTTCAGGATCTTTGGGACAAGGGCTTTCTGTAGCTTTAGGTGTTGCACAGGGAAAAAAATTAGACGGTGATAAGTCTTTAGTTTACTCACTTCACGGAGACGGAGAATTGCAGGAAGGGCAAATCTGGGAAGCATTGATGTATGCTGCAGCAAACAAAGTAGACAACATCATTTCTACAATTGATTACAACGGACAGCAAATTGACGGAAGCACAGAAAATGTACTTTCATTAGGAAATCTTCATGCAAAACTAGAATCTTTCGGATGGACAGTTTTGGAAGAGAAAAAAGGTAACGACCTTGAAGCTGTAATCGGAATTCTTGAAAGAGCAAAAACAGAAACCGGAAAAGGAAAACCAGTGGTAATTATTCTTCATACAGAAATGGGTAATGGGGTTGATTTCATGATGGGAACTCACGCTTGGCATGGTAAAGCTCCTAATGATGAGCAATTGGATACTGCATTCAAACAATTGTACCTAGAAGCTCCAGCTGACTATTAATTATAAATGATAAATTATCATCGATAAATGATACGATTCAATATCATTGATCACACATCATTTATCAATTATCAAAATTTAAGTAAAATGAAATATACATATACAGAAAAAAAAGATACACGTTCAGGTTTTGGGGCTGGGTTAGCTGAATTGGCTGATAAAAACCCAAATGTTGTTGCATTATGCGCAGACCTTATCGGTTCTTTGAAAATGGAAAAATTCATCGAAAAAGCTCCTGAAAGATTTTACCAAGTTGGTATTGCAGAAGCAAATATGATGGGTCTTGCCGCAGGTTTAAGCATCACAGGGAAAATTCCTTTTACCGGAACTTTTGCCAACTTCTCTACGTCAAGAGTGTATGACCAGATTCGTCAGTCAATTGCATATTCTGATAAAAATGTAAAAATTTGTGCTTCTCACGCTGGTCTTACTTTAGGAGAAGACGGAGCAACGCACCAGGTTTTGGAAGACATCGGTATGATGAAAATGCTTCCTGGAATGACGGTAATTAATCCTTGTGATTACAACCAGACAAAAGCTGCAACATTAGCAATTGCAGATCACAAAGGACCTGTATATTTAAGATTCGGTAGACCAACCGTTCCTGTTTTCATTCCGGAAGATATGCCTTTCGAAATCGGAAAAGGTATTCTTTTGCAAGAAGGAACTGACGTAACTATTGTTGCAACAGGTCACTTAGTTTGGGAGTCTTTGGTTGCTGCTGACGAGCTTGAAAAAGAAGGTATTTCTTGTGAGGTAATCAACATTCACACAATTAAACCTTTAGACGAAGAAATCATCTTAAAATCGGTTGAAAAAACTGGTAAAATTGTAACTGCTGAAGAGCACAACTATTTAGGTGGTTTGGGTGAATCTATTGCGGGAATGCTAGCAAGAAGAAGACCTACAAGACAGGAATTCGTTGCTGTAAACGATACTTTCGGAGAATCTGCTACACCAGCTGAATTAATGAAAAAATATAAAATTGACGCTGCTGCCGTAAAAGAAGCGGTGAAAAGAATTTTAGCATAATAATATTTCATTTGAAATAGAAAAAAGCATCCAAATTTTGGATGCTTTTTTTTGTAGAAAGTTTGAACCATTAAAGTAAATTAAGATTTAAGGTTAGTTAAATTTAATCATTCTGATTTTTAAGTTCACATGAACACTAAAGCCCAAGCGATCTTAATATTCTAAGCTCCTTAAATTAATTCTTAATGGTTGAATAAACTATATTTTAAATTCAGTTATCTGAAAAATTTCCACTTTGGGATAATTGCCAACATTCCAAAACCTGTAAAAAGAAAAAGATTGGTAACGTCTGTGTATAAGAAAGTGGACAGATAATAATTATGCATCAGGAAATGAAAAACCAATAATACAGGAAAAGCGAACATTCCAATTTTTCTGTAAAAAAACATCAGAACCAAACTTAGCACCATTAAAGCATCAATTGTGAAAATCACATAGAAATACCATCTCGGTATATTGAGGAATTCGTGTTGAAGAAACTCGTCAACATCTATTCCCAAGCCCATGATCGTAAACAAAAGCAGAGAAGCCAGAGCCAAGATAAAACCCCACCCTTTCTTCGGATCTACATCAAAATAGCTATATTCTTTATATTCCTTTTCCATACTGCAAAAATAAAGAACTTATGAATGATTTCATAAGTTCTTTGGTATTTATATCGTCTAAAATTCGATTAAATTGAGATTGCGTTGATCAATCTGTTTTTATCGCTTAAGAATTCTTCCATAGAGATCATAGATTCAGTTCTCATTACGTCCTGAATGTCGTCAATCTGATAGATGATTCTTTTTGCGTCGTTTGTATTTTTAGCTCTTACCTTGCAGAAAATGTTGTATTTTCCTGAGATAACACTCGCTTCTATAACGTTTGGAATTGTTCCCAACTCTTTCAAAACCTCTTGCGTACGGTTTGATTTTGTTAAAAGAATTCCGATAAAAGCTGTAAAATGGTAATCTAGTTTACCATAATCAAGATTAAGAGATGATCCTAAAATAATACCTGCATCTTCCATTTTCTTCACTCTTACGTGAATTGTACCCGCAGAAACATCCATCTGCTTAGCAATTTCTGTAAAAGGCATTCTTGTGTTTTCTACTAAGAAGTCAAGAATTTTCTTGTCTATTTCGTCCAGTTGATAGTTCATATTAGTGAAATTATATTTTTCCTAAAAAATCGATAAATTTTTTACAAAATTAAAAAAAATAATTAAACTAAAAAAATATTATCAAACATTAACAATAATTAACATGTATGATAAAAATCATTAAAAATTTAAGGCTTTTTGCCGTCTGATTTTACAGAATCTGTTTTTATTTCAGTTTTGGCAGTGACTGACTTTTTGTCTTTTTTCTTCTTTTTAAAGAAAGAATTGAAGCTTTTACTCCATACGATACCACCACCATACGCCTGATTTGCAGAACCATTAGTACCTACAGTTCCTACGCCCATTCCGATGTTGGTTGGCTTAGAATAACCTCTCAAGACCAATGTACCGTCGTTTTTCTTAGAAATATCATATTCTACCGATCCTTCACCAGACAGATAATTGTTACTTGTGTTTTCAGTTCTCGAAAGTGGAATTCCCAAACCTGTTTTTACCGTAACTCGTGGTGAAAGATCAAAACTAACACCCGCATTAGCACGGTCTCCACTGTTTGAAAACTGGTCGTTTCCTTTTACATAATTCAAATCTATTTGAAATTCATTACTTACCGTATTCAAAACAGAGCCAAGTTGTTTCAACAGCATATTGTAACCTGAAGATTCTGCAACACCTACCGCATCGATATCAAACCCTCCTCCGGAATTGGAAACATTAAACATATTAAGCAACAAAATAGAACCAAACTGTAAAACATTTTCACCTTCCGTCTGATTAATTTTTGCGGCCAAAGTTTCTTTCACCTGGCTGGAAACATCCAAAGCTGTCACATTCAATGCAATTTTCGGGTCATTTAAAGTATTGGTAATATTGGCTTGCAGCAAAACACTTATCGGCTGTAATTGCCCCATATTTAGGTATTGCCCGGCATTGGAAACCATCCTTACATAGTTGGCAGAGATATCCAAAGCAGGTTTCATCGCATCGCCATCCCACCTGATGCTGCTGTTTTTTTGGATCTGGAAAGTTCTGTTAAGAATTGCTTTAGATACAAAAGTTCCGCTGTCAACCATATAAGATCCGTTCATGGCAATACTTCCTTTTCTGTTCATTTGGAATCTCAAATCATCAGCAACTCCTTTCACCGTAATATTTCCCACGTCATCACCTACCAAAACATTTACGGTTGTACCTTTATCAACATCCAAACTGAAATCAATATTCATATTGGCTCCGGTTCTCTTCTTTTCTTCTAACGTAACCAAGCCATCTTTTCCTTCTTTCAAGAACCTCAGCATTTTAAATTCTTCAACATTGGAAGTTGAACTTGAATTGAAAGTAAATGTACTTCCATTCAATGCTTTCATATTGGGAGTGGAAAGGTTTAAAGCAGAAACAGGTCCGTCAACATACAGATCACCTTGTCCGTAAACTCTTCCCCAAAACAGATCATACTCTTTCTGAGTGGTATTCAGCATCAATAGATTGTCTGCTCTCATTACGAGGTTGACCCCCATTGAAGATAAAGTTTCAAACTGTATAGCTCCGGAAATCGTTCCCTGAGAGTTTGATCTTCCATCATGAACACCAATATTGTTTAAAATTGCCAAACCTTTAGAAAGCGGAATCACGGTATCGTCAAATGAGTAATCTACGCCCGTAAACAATAGTTTTAAGCCGAATTCCTTTAAGGCAATATCACCGCTGTAATCAAGATTTTTCAGTGTTCCATTGATCTTCAGATCTCCGGTCGCTTTCCCTCTCAAATTACCAAAAATCGTTTGCACAAACTGCTGTGTAAATGCGAGATCAAAATCTCTGAGCTCAGTGACCAAATCAATTGTTGGCGACGGTGTATTGTTATTTACAGTTCCTGTAAGATGTAGATTATTATTGCCAATTACTCCTGCCGAAGTCACTTTTACGTCAACATCATATACATTAAGAGAAAATCCGTTGACTGCAGAAATTGTAAGATCGCCCATATCATTACCATTCATCATGATGTTATCAACAGTAAGATCTACCAATGGCTGCAACGTGCTTTTATCCATCTTGATTTTCACATTACCATTGGCTAATCCTTTAATATCCATCGGATTTCCACCCGACTGCATTTCCAAAAGTTTTTCAACAGCAAAATTCTGAACTTCAGCATCCACATAAAAATCTTTGGCAGATTTAAATATAGATTCGTTGATGAGTAATGAACTATCGTCTGAGTAAATTTTTAAATTATGAATTTCAAAATCAGATGTTTTTCTGCGGTAACTTATATAATGATCAAGCTCCGGACTGGTGTCTATCGACCATTTCACATTATTTAAATTAATTTCAGTAGGTTCAAACCTGAAAACATAATCTCCCTCAGGATTAGTAGACTGATTAAAATTAACTGCATAATCTTTCAGAGTATTATTCAATTCATCATCCGGATTTCCATGTTTGAAATTGGTAGCAATCCTTAAAACTGAATTATTCTCATTTTTGCCCGTAAGTATGACGTCTTTAAGAATATTTTTATTGTATTCGAGTCTGCTTATTTTTGCGTAAAGTTGCTGTTCTGTATTGGCAGTATTAATTCTTACCATTACACTATCGACCATTGCACTGTCTCGTGTAACCGCTACTCTGTCATCAATTTTATAATCAGGATTCGCTTCTGCCAAAGCACGGTCTGCTTCGGTGATCTCCTCCTTTTTTGTCATAATATATTTCAGAGAAGCTGCATCCAGATTTAAGATCAGATTATTTGAATTACCATCATATTCTCCTTCCACTTTTGCACCTTGAGGAAGTTTCAGATCCGGTAGAAAATAAGCTACCAAACCCTGTTCAACATCAAAATTCATGGCGAAAGTTTGTCCACGATATAATTTTCTAGGCTCAGGACCAACCAAAATTTTACCTAAACCGTTTTCAACCATTCCTGCTAAATCTGCAAGATTATATTTCCCTGAAATTTTTCCGTTTACTGCGCCTGGTGCGTCCACTAAAATTGAACGATTTCCACCTTCCACAAAAGTTTTCAGCTTAGCATTCGGAATATGATATTTTTGATCAGCTGTTGCAAAATTTACATCAAAAGCTTCTACATCCAAATTCAGATCATTCAGCGTAGACATTGCCATTTTACCATTTACTCTACCACTTACAACCTGACTTCCGGCCTTATCTGTAAAATAATTCATATTTAAATAGGCAACATCGGCATCTACGTTTGCAGAAATTCTTGAAGTGCTGAAATCTATTAAACCTTTTACCGTTGCTTTTGCCTGCTCGTCATTTACCGTAATCAATCCGTTGTATTTTTTATGATCTAAAAGACCATCCAAAACCACATTATTGATCTCTTTATTCATGATTTCAATACTTGAGATCTGAGATTTTGTGCTCAGTCGCATCGTGTTGACATCAAAACTTTGTCCGTCTAAATTAAATTTACCGGAAATCAAACCAACAGCTTTGCTTTTAGTAATTACGGAAGTATTTAAGTCATTAACTTCTGCATAACCTTTATATTTAGGCAGCGCTGTACTGTAATCCGTTAAAGAGAAATTGGAGATTTTCGCCTGCCCGATTCCTGTCATCAGATTTCCTGAAGAAACATAAACCTGTTTTGGAGTTACTTTTGCCGTTCCGTTGTATTTTAATTTACCAAAATCATCAGCAAAATTTTTCATCTTTGAAGCAACGAAAGTCGGCATCATTGCTTTCAGATCTTTATACGTAAAATCTGCTGAAAGATCATTGGTTTCAATCAAAAAATTACCGTTTAACAGGTTTTCAGCTTTCAGTTTTTTGGTCGCAATATTTACACTTGGGTTTCTGATGAGAAAGTTTTCCAGCGTAAATTTATTTAAAGGGCCATTCATTTTTCCGCTCACATTAAACGGAATAAAATTATCCCAATTGGTGACAAAATAAGAGATGTCATATCCGCTTACCTGGCTTCCCAATTTCATATTCATTTCCCACTTTACTTTATTGGTAAAATCTGCCCAGGAACCTTTGTTTAAGTGAAATTTAATATCTCCCTGAAGAAGTGAATGATCGGTATTTAAAGTAAGATCTCCCAAAGAAAGAAAATCTTCGGTCATAGAAAAATCGGTAGAAAATGTTTCAACAAAGTGAGCTTTGCCCCATCTTTTGGTCGTAAAGGTGAAATTATCAATACGAGCATTGATGTTAGCTCCGTTTACTTTTACTTTTGGAGCGATCAGATTCACATTGGTTGCAGTTAACCATTTTCCTGGTTCTCCGGGAGAATTTTGATTAACAATCGAAACTTTAGAGTCTAAGATTTCAAGACGTGCATTGAGCTGAAAAGGTGGTTTTGTAGGATCTTTTTTTTTACCGCTGTCAAAAAGTTGTGTAAAACGAATGAAGTTTGAAATACTGTCGCCTTTATAGGTAACTACTTTGATGTCTGCATCTTTAAGCGTCAAAGCATTAAAACTAAGAGAATTGTTTTTCCCGATATTGGTTGCCAAAGAGAACCAGTCTGAATTGGCTTTAAATTCTCTTGCCTTAATAAAGTCTAAGTTTTTATAATCCTTTATTCTTAAACCTTTAATCGTAACATCTCCAAAGAAATCTACCTCTACACTTTCGGTAGACATTTTAGCTTTAAAATCTCTATTGACAATCTGTAAAGCCTGATCTGCAGCCCATCTTTTGGTAACCGGCAAATTGATTGCGATAAAAACAATAACTACGATTGAAAGCAGAGTCCAGAAAAGAAAGAGCAATAACTTCGCCCACCACGAATAGCTTACGACATCTTTTGCAGCCTGCTTACCAAACTCCTGTGCAGTGTCAATCGGATGATTTATAGCGTCTGAAGCCAGTTCAGAAGCCTCTTTCACAGTCTCCTGAACATTTTCTACGGTCTTTTGTACCTGATCTCCCAGGTTTTCAGCTACCGATTTTTTGTTCTCATTTTCGTTATTATTCTCTAACTTTGCCATTATTATGAGCGACTCTATAATTTTAGGTATCGAATCATCTTGCGATGACACTTCAGCAGCTATTATCAAAGGGAATTCTATTCTTTCAAACATTGCAGCCAACCAGGAAATCCACAAAGAATATGGTGGAGTTGTTCCGGAGCTGGCTTCTCGTGCTCATCAGCAGAATATCATTCCTGTTGTTGAAAAATCTATACTCAAAGCAAATATACAACAAAATGCAATTTCTGCCATAGGCTTTACGAGAGGTCCCGGACTTTTGGGCTCTCTGCTTGTAGGAACCTCTTTTGCTAAGTCGCTCGCTATGAGTTTGGATGTTCCTTTAATAGAGGTAAATCACCTTCAGGCGCATATTTTAGCGCATTTCATTGACGATGCAAATCCTGTGCCGCCAAAATTCCCGTTTTTGTGTCTTACCGTAAGCGGCGGACATACGATGATTGTCTTGGTAAAAGATTATTTTGACATGGAAATTATCGGGAAAACTATTGATGATGCTGCCGGTGAAGCTTTTGATAAAATCGGGAAAATTTTTGATCTTGATTATCCTGCAGGTCCAATCATCGATAGATTAGCCAAAGAAGGAAATCCTGATGCTTTTAAATTTAATAAACCAAAACTCGAAAATTACGACTACTCTTTTAGCGGAATTAAAACTTCGGTTTTATATTTTATTCAGAAAGAAGTAAGGAAAAATCCTGATTTCATTAAAGAAAACATGAATGACCTTTGTGCTTCTGTACAAAAGTGTATCATCGAAATTTTAATGAATAAATTAGAGAAAGCAGCGAAAGATTTAAACATAAAAGAAGTTGCCATTGCGGGTGGAGTTTCTGCCAATTCAGCATTGAGAAAAGTGATGCAGGATAATCACGACAAATTAGGATGGAATATTTACATCCCGAAATTTGAATATACCACCGATAACGCAGCAATGATTGCAATGGTAGCACAACTGAAATTTGAACGCGGTGAGTTTACAGATTTAAGAACTACAGCAACCTCGAAATACGATTTATAAAAGAAATTTTCTTTCACCGACCCTAAAGGGTAGAAAATTTGTTAAAATAACGACTTAAACAATAAACATCTACAGATGAAAATATTATTAGAAGAAAAAGTACTGGGAACGCAATCTAAAAAGAACTCAAAATATTATTGGGTTTTAGAGACCATTACCGGGAAAAATGAAGCGACAGAAAAATCTGAAGACGAGGATTATTTAATGGCCAGTTCAGAAATTGGATATATTCAGAATGTAAAGGAAGAGATTATAGAGAAAATAAATTCAGAGAATGTTTTCAGCTTTCCTTTCGAGCCAAAAGAAGGAGATTATTTATCGATCAAAAATAATTTAAGAAAAAACGAATATTTGAATTTGATTTTCATGAATAGCGTTTGGATTGAGGAAATCTATATGTGTTCTTACAGAGATTGCGATGGTGATATTTATACCACAATAAAAACCGGAGTGGCATTTATTAGTGAAAATGAGATCTTTTTTTAATAGCAAATTAACTTAATCAAAATCAGACAGATTCTAAATATTCCATTTTATGAAACTTTTTTTTGGCGAAATTAATAACGGAAAAGCAATCATTAACGATGAAGAGCAACAGCACATTGTAAAAGTTCTTCGCATGAAAGACGGCGAAGAAATTCATGTAACCGATGGAAAAGGAAATCTTGCTTCCGGAACATTAATTATTGAAGGAAAAAAAGCCGGAATTGAGGTTGCCGAAATTAAAGCTGACACTCCAGATTTCAGTCCAAAACTTCATATTGCTATTGCGGCGACTAAAAATATCGACCGTATCGAATTTTTCGTAGAAAAGGCTGTTGAAATGGGAATTTCTGAAGTTACCATTCTTCAAACTGAAAAAACTGAACGTAAAAATCTGAATATTGATAAAATCAGGAAACAGGCAATTGCGGCTTCAAAGCAAAGTTTGAGATTTCATTTTCCTGTCATAAATGATTTAATTAAAATTCAGGATTTTCTGAAAAATATAGATTCTGAAACTACTTTTGTAGCGCATTGCAATGAAAATTTAGAAAGAATTAATTTAAATGAAATTCCGAAACTAGAAAACTATACTTTTTTGATTGGTCCTGAAGGCGATTTTTCAGATAAGGAAATTCTATTTTTAGCCGAAAAAGGAATTAAAGCCGTTTCATTAGGAAATCAAAGATTGAGAACAGAAACAGCAGGAGTTTTTGTAGCTGCTTGGAATTATAATAAAATGATTAAATAGTTTTCTCTTTAAACCTTTTTATAGGCCAGGTAATTCCTATCTGAAGAGTATTGATCGGAAAATTTTCGGCTTTCAGTAATCTAAAATTATATCCAACAGTCAGTTTTCCGCCACCGCCACCAAATCCAAAATATGGCATTACTCGTGGAATTACTTTTTCAAAATTAGTCTGGAATTGCACTTCTGCACCTAAAGCTATTCCTGCACTGGAACTTACTCCGATTTTAGGAGCCATAAAAAAATCATACCGATTATTAAATATAAAATCACTTCCCGCATAATATACTTTTGCTGCACCGTGATTTCCACCATACTCAATGATTTTAGCAAAAACAACTTCAATGATATGCATTTGCGACGCTCTGAATATTTCCGTATTATCTTTTGCATCACCTGCATAATGATAACCCACCAATATTGCAGGATTAACTGTAGTTTTTAATCTTCTGGGAGAGAGTGTATCAAACTTCAATTGAGAAAACATACAGCCATAGAAAAGCAAAAATAAAACAGAAAATAATCTTGTCATGATGATTTAAAATTTTAATAACAACTTTTAAAATTCAATATTATTGTCTTTTAAATACTTATTAAAAACCTGCTCCCCGCTTCGCATAGAATTTACTGCCCAACGAATTTTCATTCTTAACAGTTTTTCTTCATTCAATTTGTAGTCAATATTAGATTTTATCAGCTTTTGCTTCAATTCATACATACAGATTGAGGCAGCAACAGAAACATTAAAACTTCTGGTAAAACCATACATCGGAATCGCCAGAGTTTCATCTGCAAAATCTAAAATTTCTTCAGAAACACCTTCCATTTCAGTTCCGAAAACTAAAGCAATTGGTTCTGTAATTTCATATTCAGGTAAAAATTTTGCGTTTTTTTCCAGCGAAACTGCTACCATTTTATATCCTCTGTCTTTAATATTCTGAAAAGATTCCATATTTCTGGGAAGCCTTTCTACTTCAACCCAGGTATCCGCACCTTTTGTGACTTTTAAATTGGGCTCAAAACTATGCTCTTCCTGCAAAGCAACCACTTTATGAAAACCACAAGCTTCAACAGAACGTACAATTGCAGCCGCATTTCTGAACTGATAAACATCTTCAATCACCGGAAGTATAAAATCTGAACTTTCAGGAGCAAAATGTTCGATTTTTCTTAATCTTTCTTCTGTTAAAAATTGCTGTAAATACTCGTAAGTTTTCTCTAAATCTTTCATCTTCTTTCAAATCTTTGCAAATTAACGTAATTTTGAAATTCTGAACCTGAAAAGAAACTCAAAATCTTTAATTTAAACTAAAAAATGAAGCGAAAAGTCCTTCTTATTTATACCGGCGGAACGATTGGTATGGAAAAAGACTACGAAACAGGAAGTCTCCGCGCCTTTGATTTCGGAAATATTTTTGAGAAAATGCCCGAAATGAAGCTGATGGAATGCGAGGTATTCGTGCATCCTTTTGCACAACCGCTCGACTCTTCCGATATGGGACCTGAAGAATGGAGAATGATTGCCAATTTAATATTCGACAACTATAAAAAATATGACGGTTTCCTGATTCTTCATGGGACAGATACGATGTCTTATACCGCATCTGCATTGAGCTTTATGTTGAAAGGTTTGACAAAACCAGTTATTTTAACAGGTTCACAACTTCCCATTGGAGATCTGAGAACTGATGCAAAAGAAAATCTTCTGACGAGTTTATATTACGCAAGTCTTTATGAAGAAAACGAAGCCGTGATTCAGGAAGTTGCGATTTATTTTGAATATAAATTATTAAGAGGGAACCGTACTTTAAAGTATTCTGCGGAGTATTTTGACGCATATGCAAGTCCGAACTACCCTATTTTAGGACAATCTGGAGTGCATTTAAAGATTGATAAGGATAATCTTTTCCGTTGCGACGGTAGAATTGAATTTCATGTTGACGAACATATTTCTGAAGATGTTCTTTTCTGGAGAATTTTCCCGGGAATGAAGCTGAATCATTTTAAAGAAATTCCGAAAATGAAAGTGTTGATCTTACAGGTTTTTGGTTCGGGGACTATTTTCAGCAGTGAAAAGACCTTGGAAACTTTGCAACAAATCAGAAGTAACGGAACCGAGATTGTTGTGGTAAGTCAGTGCATTTCAGGCGGAATATCATTTGGAAAATATGAAAACTCTAATATTTTCTCACGAATCGGAGCGATCAGCGGAAGAGATATGACTGCAGAATCTGCAATTACCAAAGCAATGCACTTGATTGACAACCCAAATTATCGTGGAAGTTTTGCTGATAATTTCTCAAGAAATATCTGTGGAGAAATAAGCGAGTAATTTTAAATTAAGAATTTGCAGATTCAATAAAATAGCCTATTTTTGCAGTCTTCAAACATAGAGAGAGGTGTCCGAGTGGTTGAAGGAGCTACCCTGGAAAGGTAGTATGCGGGTAACTGTATCGAGGGTTCGAATCCCTTCCTCTCTGCTAAAACCCCTGTAAATAAGCATTTACAGGGGTTTTTAATTTTTAGGTGCTAAAATAGGTGCTAATATTTTTTCTTATTCGATTTACTAATATTTTTATTTCAAAAGTTACATATTGATTTCTTCTAAATCCATCGCATGAGCCACAACATTTTGTAACCAAACAATATTATCGTTTTTGTGAGACTGTTATTTCCAGATATGACCTTTTTCCTGCCATAAAACAGAAATTATAATTACTCAACTAGTTGTTATTATAGTTACTAATTATAGCTCGGAATTATATTGCAAGCAGATTATTGAGTCATTGCTGATTTCGAGCTCAAAGCCTAAGTTATGATTGAAGTAATCAGATGCTAAAATTTGGCAGCAGATTTCTTTACCATCTTTTATTTCAATAATTACATCCCAAATATCTAGACCGTCAAACCATTCGTCACCAACATAATTAATCTTATTTTCAATTTTGTTTGCGTTATAAAAGTCAATAAGTTCTTTTTTACATCCGGATAACCAATGAAAGAAATAGATCAAAATGTCCAACTGATTTTCATTAAGAACTACATCAGAATAAATTGAGATATCTGTTGTTTTAATAAATTTATTAAATATGTTTAACTGTGTTATTTTCGCAAATTCAATTTTAAATACTTCTTCCTCATTCAAAATCACAAAATCTGCAACCGAAAGATTTTCAAGATTTTTTTTTAATCTGGATTCCCTCAAATCACGGTAATAAAATCGAGTGTTTTTATAATTATTATCCCTATCTAATTTCGTTTGAGCTTCTGACTTTATCTTTTCTTCCTTTGTTGATAGTTCCAATGAGTCAAGTATTTTTTTTGTTTTTATATTTAAACCAATAAGATTATAAATCTCACAAAGCATTATTGTTTCATCAAGATTTTTTTCTACAATTTCCATTTCATAAATTAAATCATATAGTTTTTCTACGCTTTCGGTAGAAGCTTTAGATTTTTTAAAGTTAGAAGTAACTAGAATATAGCTTTGGGTGAATCTATTTTTCATTTTGTAGATCATTATCGTTACAATGCAAATTTAGGTATAGATTATTTTGATGTGTAATTACCTTCAACCAGGAGTAATAAAGTTCCGGGACATACATATCCAATTGTTTTATCACATTATTTTAGTTATATAATCATTATAACTAATATATTTAAATAATAGTAGCAAATTGCCACTGTAAAAACACACCAAACATTCAGCAATTTACAATCTGATCGTTTTTTGAGATTATTATTAAAATTCTTCAAATGTAGAACGCTCTTCAGGTATTGGTTTTCCTATTATTTCGATTATAAACGATTCTAAATTGATTTTATAATTGACGATTATAAAATCGTCATTCTCTTCATCCAAATCTCTACAACCACTAAAAAATTTTATAGTGTAATCAATATGTAATTCATTAGGTTTTTCTTTTATTTCAATATCGTTAATAGAATCAGCTACCCATCTTTCTTTTTGATATCTACATAAAAAAGTAACTAGATCTTCTGAATACTGAAGCTCTTTTTTTAGTTCTGAGAATTTCGATTCATCATTTTCCTCCCAAAGATAAATTACATCGTTAGATAACTCAATACTAACAGTTTCGTTATTTTGCTCATACATGGTTTTACATCGTTTTTTGAGATTTGTCATTCTAAAATGTAAGCTTTTAAAATGTTTATAAGCTTTAAACCAAACAGGTTTAATTATTAAACATATAACTGATCTATTTTTTAATAAAACCACAAAATTGAAAATTTTGTATAGTGTTAAATGGAGTAGTATGATTCTCTGTAAAACATTTTAAGGCTTCAAAATTTTCGGAGAACATCTCTTTCATTGAAGTTTCAGAATATTGCTTTATATCTAAACCACTACATTTTAAAGGACCATTCTGTGAAAAAGTCCCTAATAAAAAATTACCTTTTTTTACGAGAGATTTATTTAACAATTGAATGTATTTGGAAATACTTACTTTGTCAGTTAAGAAATGAAAAACAGCTCTATCATACCAAAAGTCAAATTGTTTTTCTGTCTGAAATTCAATAATATCTGAAACTATCCAATTTACTTTTTGCGCATTTTCACCTAACCTATTTTTTGATCTTTCTAACGCTGCTTCCGAAATATCTAAAACTGAAATATTAGTATATCCTTTTTCCAAAAGTGCATCCACAAAATTACTATCTCCACCTCCCACATCAATTATATTGGCTGTTTTTGCTAAATCTAACGATTTTAAGTAATCCATAACCGTTTTAGGATAATCTTGTGTCCAACTAACTTCATTTGGCTGTTTGGTGGAAAAAACATTTTCCCAATGTAATTTATTTTTATTCATAAATATCGTTTTTTGAGATTATTATCAATATTTTTTTACTGAATTTATACTTTTAGAAAAAAATTCTAAATATCCTTTTTTTTGAAATGCTCTTCTCAATCCATCAATTATTGTATTATGTGTATGGTCTTTAGAATGAGGATTGAATTTAAAGATTTGGATCGATTTTAATAATTCTTTTGCCTTAGATTCAATTTCTGTAATGTTTTCCATTTGTATCGTATTTAATATTTTATTTAAGTTCCCTAACAATATTATTATTATTAATGCGTAAAACGTATTAAATAATAATAAATTAGCATTTTTTAGCATTAATACATTTAATAATTTTACCGTTATAAATGTAGAGAGTAGAAGTCAGGGTTACGTAATTAAATCAATTATATTTTTTATGATAATATTTGAATCATCTTTCCTCCATATTATGTAAAGATCGGAGTAAAATGGAAGTGAGATAAACCTTACGCCAATATTGCCATGATAACTGTATGACTTGGGTAAAATAGAAATACCGAGACCATTTTTTATTAAAGATATGATTGTCGACCCAAATTGAGACGAAATATAGGAATTAGGAAGAATTTTATAGTGTTTAAAGATATTTTCAAGCAAAAAATCATAACTACTATCTGAACCTCCATCAGTTAAAATAAATTTCTGGTCAGCTAGATTTAGTGGTGTGATATCGTCTGCTGTTTTGTAGTGATGATCAATAGGAACAACTAGACAAAGAGATTCTGAACTGATTTTTCTGGAAGTGAGAAAAGCAGACTGGTTAATATCTCTACTGAACAAAATATCGATTTTATAGTTTTTGATAGATTCTTCTTCCTCACTGTAAGGCAGTTGAAGAAGCTCAATCTTCAATTTTGGAAATGTAGAAGCAATCTTTGAAATAATTTCTGGGATAACTGATGAAGACAAAGAATCAGGATGCGCAATTTTTATTGTACCTGACTCACCTAAATGAATTTGAAGCGCCTGTTGCTGGATCATTTCTAAAACAGAGACTTCGGATTGCCATTTTTCCTTCAGAAACTGTCCTGCGTAAGTGAGTTTGACATTACGCTTATCACGGTCAAAGAGCTTAAGGTTCAACTCACTTTCCAAAGACATGATTTGTCTGCTGAGCGCAGATTGGGTGATGCCAACTTTTTCGGCAGTATTCCAGAAATGCAGTTCATCAGCTAGGGTCAGAAAATATTTTATTTGTTGAATGTCCATATTGCAAATTAACCATAAATAGTAAGGTTTTCAAAAAATTGCCAGATGTTGTTGAAAACCTGCCTAATGTTAGCTTATTTAAAAATTATTAAAATTAAATATGAATAATACTAAACTGGAAATAAGTATAAGGAAAGCTATTGCTGATGATAATGAAAAGCTTTGGATTCTAATGAAAGAATTAGCAGTCTTTGAAAATTACTTTGATTCTTTTGCTATTACACCTGAGATTGTTTTAGAAAGCGGTTTCAAAAAAAATCCGCCTGACTTTTATTCTATCGTTGCCGAAGATGGTGATTCGCTAGTGGGAATGCTCGTGTATTACTTCCTTCCATACACTGCTCAAAACAGACCCTCAATTTATCTAAAAGAACTTTACGTAGACCCGAATTACAGAGGTCAGAAAATTGGGGAACAATTAATGTGCGCATTGCATAGAGAAGCAGAGAATAACAATTGCGGTCAAATAAAATGGAACGTAGCACAATATAATGAAGCCGGCAAAAAATTTTATACGCGGCTAGGTGCAAGTGAAAATACAGAATGGCTGAATTATGAATGGAATGTTTCAAAACAAAAATAATATAATTAAATGAACTGGTTAATTCTAATTATCGCGGGCTTATTTGAAGTTGTATTTGCTTTCTGTTTAGGAAAAGCAAAATCAACCACAGGGAATGAAATGTATCTATGGTATGGGGGATTTCTTGTTGCCCTGAGCATCAGTATGGGATTGTTAATAAAAGCAATTGAGACACTACCCATCGGCACCTCGTATGCGATATGGACTGGAATTGGAGCCGTGGGAACTGTGTTGGTTGGAATTATTATCTTCAAAGAACCGGTAACGTTCCTGAGGTTACTTTTCATTACCACACTGGTTGGTTCAGTTGTCGGCCTAAAAGCAGTATCACATTGATATAAATAAGATTCTAAAACTTTATAATTTAAATTAAATGGAAAAAATAACAGTAAATAAAGTAACACTTAATGATATTGATGATTTACAAGCGATAGGTAGAAAGACTTTTTTCGAAACCTTTTCTGAAAGCAATACTGATGAAAACATGGCTCAATATCTTGAAGAAGGATTTTCTATTAAAAAATTGAGGGAGGAATTAACAAACCAATTTTCAGTATTTTATTTTGCAATATTAAATGAAGAAGTAATCGGCTATTTAAAATTAAACTTTGGTAATTCTCAAACTGAACTAAATGACAATGCAGGTCTTGAAATAGAAAGAATCTACGTATTGCAGGAATATCATGGAAAAAAGATTGGGCAGATTCTCTATGAAAAAGCGCTACAAATAGCAGTTGAAAGAAAATCTGATTATGTTTGGTTAGGTGTATGGGAAGAAAATCCAAGAGCTATCAGCTTCTATAAAAAAAACGGCTTTGTGGAATTTGACAAACACATATTTGTTTTAGGTACCGATGAGCAAACTGACATCATGATGAAAAAAATGCTCTCGTAATTATATAAACTATGAAGAAAAAAAATATTTTCATACTGCTTCTGATTCTTGGAACAGCTTTTTGGGGCATATCATTTCCGGTGACCAAATCAGCTATAGCAGGAGGCTCATCATACACTTTTCTTTTTTATAGATTTTTCCTCGCAACGCTCATTTTATCAATGTTGTTTTTTAAGTATTTCTCTAAAATTAATAAAGATGTAGTTAAAAATTCTTTTTTTTTGGCAATACCATTAGCACTTGGGATCAACTTGCAGACATCAGGAGTCAAAATGTCATCCGCTTCTCAATGTGCCTTTATTGCCGGAATATGTGTTGTCATCATTCCTGTTATAAAAGTAGTTTTCTATAAAAATACTGTTGACACAAAGATCTGGTTAGCAGCTATCATTGCATTATCAGGCCTGATAGTTATCTCTGTAAATAAAAACTTTACTGTCGGACCTGGCGATCTGTACACTTTCCTAGGTGCTATAGCATTTTCTATCTATTTGATAAGAGTTGAAAAATATAGCCTTTTAAATAATATTATACCAACTATTGTCCCGATGTTTTTCTTCTGTACCATTATTATGCTGGCATTTGCAATGATGGACAATAATGCAATTTGGATTCCTCAAAATGATGACTTTTGGTTAGGCACCTTGTACTGTTCTATATTTTCTACTGCGTATATGTACACCATATCAAACATCTCCCAGAGATATATCTCGTCTGAAAAAGTATCTATTATTTATTTGTTTGAACCCATTTTTGCTGCAATTGCTTCCTACCTGATCTTAAATGAAAGTTTAACTATAAAACTGTTGCTCGGAGGAAGTCTTATTTTCGTTGGAACACTGATTTCCGAACTAAAATTTAAGAGAAAAGTAAAATTGGAAGTATTATAATTATATAGACATGGTTTTTATGAAACAGTATAGTTTCGCCACTATCATCACGGTAAAAGATAGTATCTCCATTGCCACACAACTGCCTTTTATTATTGAGGCCAGTCGGGACAAGCTGATATTGGGTTCTCATTTTGCTGTAGCCAATGAGCAAAGCAAGTACATTGAAGCAGCCACATCATTGGTCATATTCACAGAACCACACGCTTATATATCGCCTGTTCATTACGATAAGCGGGAAAGCGTATCCACTTGGGATTACATTGCGGTACACGCCTACGGAAAGCAAAGATTGTTGAAGACGAAACCGCAAAGATGAAAGCATTGGAACAGATGATACAGTTCTATGAAAAAGACTATTTGCAGCAATGGGAAAGTCTCCCTGATAAGTTTAAAAAAGGAATGATGCGGGGAATAGTTGCATTTGAATTAGAGGTAACCGATTTACAAAGACAGAAGAAATTGAGCCAGAATAAAACCGAAGCCGAACGGCATCGCATAACAGAACATCTCTCAAAAAGCGAAAGCACAGGAGAAAAGGACATTTCAGATTATATCAAAAAATTATAGCAGTTATGAACTTCAACATTCAGCCTACATTAGAAAATGAAAAAGCAATTCTTTACCCCTTGCAGGAAAAGGATTTCGAAATTTTATATACCACAGCTTCCGATCCCAAAATATGGGAACAGCATCCCAATAAAGACCGTTGGAAAAAGGAAATATTTAAGACATTCTTTGACGGGGCAATACAAAGCAAAGGGGCTTTTAAAATTGTGGACAGAGCTACAGACCGCGTTATCGGCAGTACCAGAATTTACGATTATAACGAACAGGAAAACAGCATATTTATCGGTTATACATTTTATGCCGTTGCCTATTGGGGTAAAGGATTAAACCGATTGGTAAAAGCCACAATGCTTGACTACATTTTTCAATTTGTCTCAAAGGTGTATTTCCATATTGGAGCAGATAATATCCGCTCACAGATAGCCATTGGTCGTTTAGGTGCTGAAAAAATTGCAGAACAGGAAGTAACCTATTTTGGTGAAGCACCTAAGCTTAATTTTATGTACGAAATCAGTAAAGAAAAATGGGAAAAGGACATTCCCGGCAATAATAAGGACATCAATAGCTAATGGAGAAGAAGAATTTATTTTTAGGATTATTGATATTAGGCACTGTCTTTTGGGGTATATCATTCCCGGTAACCAAAATGGCTATTGGAGGATATTCCCAATCCACTTTTCTTTTTTACAGATTTTTTCTTGCTACAATTTCTATATCGTTTTGTGAGACTTTAATAAATTTAATTTATAAAAGGTAAAAAAGTATTCTACACAGAAGTTGGATTTATACATCAAATTCCATTTCGCTTAAATATTGATTAAGAGTCAATTCTCCTCTTGCAAATTTTAAAGCAGTTTCGATCAAAATTGTTGCAGATGCCAAAAAATACCCTTCATTATTAACAATACTTTATACGTGATTTTGCGTAACTATTTTCTAACAAATTTATCATTATAAATAGCAAGACACAATCATTCTAGACATTAAGAGGCATGAATTAGAGGAGATCTAGTATCGTAATTAGCCTTGTAATCTTCCCTAAAATAATGAATAAGGAGTAAATATTTTAGAAATATCATTCTGTGCTATATTTTAAATAATCTTCATCAAGATCATCCTTATCAAAGTTATATTTTAATTCTCCGCTTGGAAACGTTCTAAATTTGTCTAGAAAAGTATCTAGTAAATATGCAGGTATGTATATTAATTTTGATCCTGCCATATTAATTTGATAGCATCTTTTGTGATGAAACAAGATAGAATTATTATAGTCTTCTAAATTCATTAAGTTAAGAATCAAAGTTTTTGAAACTTCTTTTTCAACAAGTATGTTTTCAGATACTTTTTCTAATTTTTTAATGTTTTCAAAATAATATTTATAAGTTGCCTTTTCGGCCATTAGCTGATTTGCTAAACCAAAATGTTCCTCCCACTTTTTTAAGATTATTTTATTTCTTTGAAATGTAATTAGTGTGTCTAAAGCTTTAAGATTATTAAAGTTTACTTTAAAATCACTTTTTAATTGCTTTGTTAATGCGAATGTTGTTTTACTCTGATATTGTTTTCCGTCAAATGTAGTAACCATTACCCTATCATCTATAGACACTTTGTTTAGTGAATCAAATGCAGTGATATTATTATAAACTGTTGCTGTTGGAATTTTTTCCTTAGAATATAGATTTTCTATTATCATTCGATAATCATCATATATTGGGTCTCTATTAATAATTGATGTTTCTTGTGCGTATGGGTCAACTTTAATAAAAAACAAAAAAAATTGTAAAGTATTTAGTAAAACGATATTTAATAATATCATTTTTATTGCTTTTTTCGTATTCCGTTCAATTGCAAATGCCCAAAAGCAAGCTATTCCAATAATTATTAAAGAACTAAATATATTTGAAATGTAAAAAAATACATAATTTTCAAAACGAATGAAATTACTGTAGATTATAATTCGTATTGGTGTGCATGAGAATTGTATTACTAATAAAGAAAGAACGATTTTTTTTAAATTATTCTTTCCTTTAATTATTTTTGAACTTAAAGCTAATAAAATTATTGACAAGAAGGAGCTCAGTAATCCATCCAAGGCCAGATTGAAGTTTTGTAATAAATGATTATCTTTTCTAATAAATAAAAAATAAAAAGAATTACTAAAAATGAAATAAAAAAGGAATTGTGAAAAAATATCACTAGAATTTTTATTAGAAATTCTATTAATAATGGCAAATGGCTGTTTGTAAAATAAAAATAGTTCTTTTAGCCAGATTATAAAGTTAGTAATTGTAAACTCGCCAAAAAGTTTTTCGAAAATTTTATCCATAATTGATATCTATTGTACATTTATTGTTCTCTACCTTGCTACGCCATCTTTTGTTTGTAGTCTAATTTCCTTTCTGTTCTATACAAAGTTGATTTTCTGTTCTGGAATCTACTGTAGAAAAATGTCTTTAAGCTATTCAAATAAGATTTTTCCTAGTTTGTGAGTTAGAAACTGGTCTTATAGTGATGAGCTCCTAATGTGGCTTACATTATAAAATTAGGCTTGAGTGAAATAGGTTAAGGTTTCACATTTACAACATTAACTTTCTCTAAAATATTTACTGGATTTTCCATTAAAACCTCCCAAATTGGATCAGCGGATTCTTGACCATTCCAGTATTTTTCTGCAAGAAGTTGAAAGTCTATTACGGATCCCTCGATCTTTAGCAGATTCATATCTGCTATAGTATATCTATCACAACTCACTTTATAAATTTCTCCTTTACCTTCGAAAGTTTCAGTCTTTATTTTAATGGCTTCTTCCAGAGTCTCACAACCAAAAGTTACTTCAAATCGAGATTTTCGATGTTTAAATTTGAGTTTCCTAACAAGTTCAAAAACAGTTTCGATGGCAATTAACTTGGGGTGCATCTGGGATGTATTAGCATACAGGTATATTCCACCATGTTGAGAAATTCCATTTGGATGATTCTTTACTATATAGTCTATATGTTTTTCATTAGTAAATCGTTCTTTGAAAAATCGTAAATCAAATTGTGTTATTTTTGATAAATCACATTGTGAAACATGATAAAATTCATTCATTATGCTTTTTTTATAGTATTTTATTTTTTTTGATTATAATAATCATTTACCCAATTTATAACCTCATTTTTATCTTTGTATTCTAGTAAAAGTGGTGTTTCTTGTTGCTTTTTAATTGCATCTCTTGAAAAATATGATGTTGTTACTATCAGACCTTTATTAGCTTGCTCAGTTGATAACACTTCCTTAAAACTTCTTACAATTTCAACTCCGATTTTACGATTTTCAGCAAACCTTTTACATTCAACAAGATACTTTATAGGACTAAATCCATTGATGTATTTCATCGCAAGTATATCATAGCCATTGTCACGTGTCTGCTTTGTTAACTCAATTTCAAAACCTTTATTATATAGTAATTCCGCAATGATTTTTTCAAACTCTCTTGGATGGAGTTTGAAAAGTTTTTCGTTATTCACATAAATTTCAAAAATAATTTGTTTTATTCTAGCTGTCTCTTCTAAAATAATGTTTTTAGGATTAACTTCCTGTACATCTACATCTAATAAGTCAATATCATCAGTTTCTTCATAATCTTGAATTAAGTCACTAAAATCATAGTTATGAAATACAAACGAATCTGATAATTTTTGAAAACTATCTAAATTTGAAATCTTATCAAGTTGTTTTATAAAATCTAAATAACTATTATTATATTTAATTTCAGAAAGCTCAGTGATTTTGATGAATGGGTTGTCATAATTTAAGCTTGTATTTAATTTTTTCACATAATCTGACAACTGTTTATGTATTTCAATCTGTTGCAAAGCAGGTTTATTCAAGTCATTAAGCCATTTATGCATATTCATCACAGTGCCAAAATGACCGGGAATTAGCTCTTTATGTAAAGAATCGATAAATTTTTGTGTCTCTTCAAATTTCATATATAAAATTATCTAGTAGTTAAATTGCTATCTTCGACAATAATTTATTCATTATTATACTCATCATAACCTCCAAATTCATGAAATTTCTCTGAAATCGTATCGAAATCATCGGGACTAATTAAATTAAAATATTCTTCTGGGCTGTATGTTGTACGACGTGTATAGTGATTAGATAAGTTTGCGGCAGTCAAAGCATTATATCCACTTATTTTTAGTTCACACGCAATACAATGAAACTTTGTAGGAAGAATTGATTGTCTGACAATAATTTCATCAATCTTTGTTTCAATATTTTCTTTACCATAAGGTTCTCCAATTATAGTAGCTAAGCTACCACAAGCTGGACAAGTTACTCGATGATGACCTCTATACGCTAATTTGTCACTATTGCTTTCAGATTCCGCAATAAGTTTTTCTTTATCTTTTTGATTCTTACTCTCAAAGACTTTTCTATGTGCAGCAATTGAAGTATGTGTTTTGCCGACAACTTCTTCCTCTACTTCCGATAAAATCATATTTGCCTCCTTTTCAATTTCGTCACCGAATAAAGAATTTAAAGATTCTCCTTGAAATTCACTCAATATTTTGCAACATTTATAAAACCCAGCAATCCAAAGGGACGTAGGATAATCTTCAAAGGCAGCACTTCCTGTATGTAGTTCTTCATTACGCTGATTAATAATTGCTGAAGAAATTTTTGAATGGTCTTTTGTAAAGGATGGTATTAAGGTTTGACATAAAGCTAACACTTGATTAGTTACTAAAGATTTCTTTTTACCTGTAGATGAACCCAAATTAAGGGCATGCAAAAGATTTTGATGTGCTGGATCAGGCTCTGCTAATAAGGTCGGGCTTACATGTGCTACTGCCGAACGAGCTAATAGCTCTAATCCCATAGCGCACCATAATCCAAAAAATTGACTTTCTTTATCTTCGTCAAATCCTTTTTCAAAAAATAGTTTAGCCTTTGTAAATAATGGTTCTCTTTCCCAACTCATAGTTATCCATGTTTAATATAAATTCTTTTTAAGGTTCTAGTTTTTTCATTTTTAAAAAATTCTCTACCATGTAGAGTTCTCCAATTATCAAATATAAAAATTTTAGATCTATCCCATATTACTTTGTTAATAGCGAGTTCATTTAGTTTTTCATCAATTAGACTTAAGGCAATTTTAGAACTTTTATTTATTGGCTTCATGCAATTTCTATCAAACCTAAGAAATGTATTATTCTCATACGTGTTTATCATAGATGTATAGAAATTTCTATTTGCTGCTTTTACTAAAAATACAGATTTTTTTAAATCAAGTAATTCAGATTCTGTAAGTATATTGCATATTTCATCATAAGTCACAAATGTAGTTGCGGTTTCACTCATACCTTCACAACTCATTAATATATATCTTGTTGGTAAATTCCAAAAGGCAGTATCTGTATGCAAGGGAAACTTTTGATGTTCAAAATTATGGCTAAAAGTATTAATTTTTGCTTCTGTTTTAACTTTAGGTATCAAATAATCAATTAATTTACCATTTGGATGATTGATTATGTCTCCTATCCTTTTTGAAATATCTAGTAAATGTTCGTCACTATTCACTGAACAAAATTCTATCCAGCCTTTTACATTTAGTTCATCTAACTGCTCCTTGTTAATCATCTTAATTAAATGTTTTATCAAGCAATATTAAAAAATAGCTTTGACTATTTTTGGGTAGGCTAATTACTTTAAAATTATAAAATACCGTAACTTTTCCTATATTCTATGCGATCTAATCAAATGTAATTAATAAAATCTGTTATCATTTATTGATGAATATAAATAATAGAAATAAAATTACAAATTCTACTTCCTGTTATTTGCTCATACAATTATCTGTAACTTTTTCTAAAATAAATAAGATAAATCCGTCTATTTCTTAATTCCCATATTTTTTATTTCTTCGTCTGTATGATTATCCAGTATTTTAGCATATCGGTAAAATGTTGCTCTGGTTAATCCGAATGGTTTATAAATTTCTTCAGGGCGTTTAGTGATATCTTTATAGATATTACGAAGAAGCAATAATTTAGAAATTGTTTCTGCGGTATACCCTTTCGGTCTTCCTCCCAATCTACCTCTTGCCCTGGCAGCTTGTAAACCCGCATTGGTTCTTTCTCTTATCAACTCACGTTCGTACTCAGCCAACGAAGCCATAAGGTTTAAAAATAGACGACCATTAATCGTCGAAGTGTCTACACCATCCACAAGACCTTTTATTATAATTCCTTTCTCACTTAAACTTAAGACAAGATCAATAATATTTTTTAGGCTTCGGCCTAATCTGTCCAATCGCCAAACATAAAGTTCGTCACCTTCTCTAAACTGTTCAATCATTTTATCTAGTTCGGGACGATTCTTCGTTGCGCCTGAAATCTTCTCCTGGTAAATTTTTTCACAGCCTGCTTTTTCAAGAGCCTCAATCTGTAAATCTAAATTTTGGTCTCTGGTCGAAACCCGGGCATATCCTATTTTCATATTTTGTTACATTAAACTCATACTTTGTAAATTTATGAAACTTTGTTTAGTGATACGACATTTTGCGAAAATATATTTAAAAAATAAAGTGACCAGATCCGATCACTTTGAAAATCTCATAAAACCACTGTATTTCTAAACAAGTATTACCAAATACTTTAAAGTTCTTAACCCATTTCATCACTAATATAATCTCTTCATCAAACACTAACTCATTTTAAAAACAAAAATCCCAAACGCAAGTCAGGATTTTTTACTCTTAATTTCTTTAATATCGTATTTCTTGTCTCGAATCGGTTCGTCAGGAAGGAATTCCTTAATGGAACACCCTAATGCGATTGCAATTAAATTTAAATGAATTAAATTATATTTTGCTTTTTTGGATGGAGCTTCTATTTGTGAAATAAATCCAATGTTCTTCCCAATAGAAAGAGAGAGCTCCTCTTGGGTGATACTCTTAGATTCTCGTACTTCTTTAACACGTCTTATAACATATCTTTCTATTTCGTCTAGTGATTCATTCATAAATCAAAGTGAATGAAAAACATCAAAAAATATTATGTACTATAGTACATATTTTAATAAACTTTATTATATTTGTAAAATAAGTTATTGAAATGTAACTTTGCGATACTTCAAAGAAATATAGAAGCTATTGCTTAGAATCTCGAACTGAAAACTGGTAATTTTTAATATGCGAGAGGATAAGTAAAGTAGCTCACGACCTAGGCGTGAGCTCACTTATCTGCATATAAGGTATACCAGTGCCCCAGTTCGGATATGTTGAGTTTCACGCCATTTATTTGGGGCAAGATGCAGTGAGATAGTGTATTAAATGGTGCAGATAATTCGTACGAAATCTAAGCAGTTTCTTTTAGCAATAATTAAGCTGAAAAAATACCGCTTATGAAAAGATCCAACTCTCCACCTCGAAAGCTGACCGATTTTCAGTTGTACGAACTGCTGAAAAAAGGTAATCCTATCTCTCTCGAACATCTTTATTTACGCCACAAAAGACTTCTTTTCTGGCTCGGATTGCAGGTGTTGAAAGATGATTTTGTAGTGGACACTATTGTTCAGGATACCTTTCTCAAATTGTGGTTGCACCGCAACACCATTGAATCGCCTGATCATATTACCGGCTTTTTACGTTTTGTGATGAAAAGGGATTGTATAGCGTATGTCACTGCGCCAAGGAACAAATTCACCCGCCTGATGGCTTCTCTTGACAGTTTTGAGAATTACCAAGAATATCTTGCAGGTTATGACCCTTTGAAAGATAAAGAGTATTTACATAATCAGGAATCCGACCAAAGCAAATTCGATGAAATCACAAAAGTGTTACCCGTTCTGAACCCTAAAAGGAAACACCTGATAGAACTTTGTCTGGAATATGGCTTCCAGTACAAACCCATCGCAGAGGCTATGGCAAGCAGCGTGACAGGCATCAGCATAGAGGTAAGCAAAGCCATAGATGAGCTTCGGAAAATTCTTAACGTCACCTCGTTTGAGCAGCCTGAGGAAAAGGTTTTTGATAAAGAAGAGCAATCAGAAAAACTCAGCAGTCAGCAGCTCGAGATTATCAAAAGGCGGTTTGAACAGAAATCTTCTTTTGCGGTGATTGCACAGGAACTCCAACTGCCGGAGAAAGAAGTCCACCGGGAATTTCTGTACGCCTATCAGCATCTACAAAATCAAAACCGATCTGAAATACCGCTTTGATATGGAAAAGTCCACGATAATCCTGACCCGGAAAATTCAGCTGGTGATTGATGTTCCATCTGATAATAAAAGCGAAATGTGGGAAAAACTCTATCGGTATCAAAACCGCTGTTTCCGTGCGGCTAATCTGATTGTTTCCCATCTGTATGTACAGGAAATGATCAAGGATTTCTTTTACCTCACCGAAGACATACAATACAAGCTGGCTGATGCCGGCAAAGATGAAATGGGAATCTTCGACCGTTCGAAAACAAACACCACGGCACGCCTGGTCTTTGACCGTTTTAAGGGAGAAATCCCCACAGACATTCTGGGATGCCTGAACAATACGATACAATCTACCTTTTCCAAAAACAAAGCAGAATACTGGCAGGGATCACAATCACTGAGGAATTTTAAAAAAGATATTCCCATTCCGCTTCCGGTCAAGTGCATCAGCAAAATGAAGTATGATGCGGAAAAGAGAGCGTTTAGCTTCAATATGTTTGCGATCCCGTTCAAAACCTATTTAGGGAGAGATTTCTCTGATAAACATTTGATTCTGGAACGCCTTCTAAGAGAAGAGATCAAGCTGTGCAATTCACAGGTACAACTGAAAGACGGTAAAATATTTTGGCTGGCCGTCTTTGAATTTGAAAAGGATGACCACGGTTTAAAACCCGAAATTATTGCTGAAGCTTCTTTGTCATTAGAACATCCTATTGTGGTTAAAGCCAACAATGTGCGGATGACTATTGGCTCGAAAGAGGAATTCCTCTATCGCAGATTGGCCATCCAAGCCAGTAATAAAAGGATTCGAGCGGGGGTCGCTTATTCCCGTTCCGGACATGGAACCAAACGGAAACAAAAGGCACTGCATAAAACAGAAAATCTGGAAAACCGTTTTGTCAGTCATCATCTTCATCTGTACAGCCGTAAGCTGATTGATTTCTGCATCCGGGAGCAGGCAGGTACACTAATTCTTAAAGATCAGGAAGACAAAATCGGGATTGCAAAAGAACAGGAGTTTGTGCTTCGCAACTGGAGCTATTATGAATTGCAGACCAAGATAAAATACAAAGCAGAAAAAGCCGGTATCGAATTGATCATCGGGTAGCTAAAAAAAATGAGGGTGCTTGTAAACCCGTAGGGTGAGGTTTTGAACACTCACTAAATACTGGAAACGGAATACTTTTTCCGGTGTATACAACGGCGTGGGTTTCTTTTTTTTTCAAAAATTAAGAAAGCATAACCAAAAAAGCAAAGTATTGCAAAAGGAGAATCCTACATCATCAAAGGTGTCATCAATCAATCCAGCGAGATTGCTTGCCTGATTGATTGCTTCCTCGCTTTCTTGAATTCTTGCTTTCTTGAAATCTTGAATTCTTGCTTCCTTGCTTGCAATCAAAAGAGATTACCCTGCAATACGTAGCGGTTATTAGAGTCTTTTTCTCTTTCTTTTATTTTGAATTGGAATATCCTCAGCCTCATAATTTGTACTGTTATTACCGAATTGCAACAGAGAGAAGAGCTGATTTGTGATCTCAGTATCTTTAAAAATCTCATTGAAGGCTGAAAATGGAACCGTATTTTCCTGTGAAATTTTTTGTGCGATTTTTTCCATTTCTGATATCAACTTTTGTCTATCTGTTCTATCCAGGTGTGGATTTCTAAATCTTGAAAATTTGATTTCCCTCTCAACAATATTAATAACAGAATCCAGATATTTTTTCTTTTCAGAAGCAAAAACGGTCGGGTTGGACAGTAGAACAGCGTTTTTATTTTTGAATAAATGTACTTGCTTTTGTAAATCAATAACCTTTTTATTGAGCTCAGTAATTTGTTTTGATTTGGATTCCAGTTCCGTTTTATTTTTTAGAATTGTGCTTTTGTACGTTCGAAATGCTTTTTCATAATTCTCAATGGTCTTGTCAGTCTTAATTTTTTTAAAACCTAAAAAATCATTTTCCTTTACAACCAATTCATCCGATTTTTTCGAACTCATTTCAGATTTCATTGTATCATACTTTTTTTCCAAAACTTTTAGATCTTCTTCCTTTTGCTGAATTTTAAACTCAATAGCTTCTAATCTTCCTTTCGAACCAGAAATCCCTCGCTCCATATTCAGGCATTCTGCTGTCAGATCCTGCATTTTCGAATAGTGGAAAGATTGGTGTTTAAGTGTTTTACCAGTTTTTAAATCTTGCCAGTCAGCTACCAGATGAGCGTGGTAATTTGGTTTCCATTCTTTCGTGTCTTTATCGGTGTGTCCTTCATCCTTGTGAATGGTGATTTGAAAAACACGGATATTCAATTCTTCTTCCAGTCTCTTTGCTAAGTTTTGAAGTTCAAGCATGGTTGTGTCTTCTTTGATAACAACAACCGCTTCCCGAACTGGCATTGCATTCTTCTGTAATTTTCTTCCTGACTTTTCTTTGCAATACGCTTCAATCTTTTGAATCCTATCAGCTATTTTCTGCTCCATCCAATATTCATTCTTGGGTGTCAGATCGGTACGAATGTAGTCAAAAGTTTTCTTCCTGAAATTATGAGTTTCAGAATCGGATTTCACAGCTTTGAAATTAATAGAGGTCTTCATTGCTTTTACATCTTTAAAGTTTTACACATTTATTGTTTTATGCTTTTAAATTTTTGCTGAAGATTGCTGTAGTTATATTACGCAGCATCACTTTTTTCCTGTATGTATTTTACACAACTTCCATAAGAATGACCTGAGAGTTTTTTACACAGGTTAATAAAACCAACCTTGCATTATTTTACTCAGGTTAAAAGCCTCGCAGAGCGTATTAGAAACTTTGTTGGGAGGCACGACCTTCAAAGTTGCGAATGCGCTCATAACTTCTGCGGGTAGTTGGTAAAAACATACAGTGCGCATTATCACCGTTTCCTTTTAAACACATTTGATTTTTTAATCTCATGGTCATGATTTCTTACTTGTTGTTTATCCTGTTCTGGAAATTTTTCAGATTGTTTTGCTGTCTTATTTGATACATTATTTTTCATTCTGTGAATCAAAAATTCGTTGAGATCTTTATGGTTGGAATAAATTCCTGAATGATCTTTTGCTTCCGGAAAGAATTTTATAATCTCTGATCTGCATTTAATTCCTGCATTATCATTGTCCAAAAACAGATTGATATGATGATAGTTTTTCAGATGTTCTACAGATTTATTTAAAAGAGCAATGGAATTCATCACAAGAATATCTCCTGCAAAAGACTTTTGCAATTCAATAAAAGACAGTGCATCCATAAAACCTTCAAAAACGGCTATAACTCTGACATCTCTATCTTGAATGTTTGATTTACCCTGACCATTGCTGCTGAGATTTATTAGTGAACAATCCTTTTTCAATAATGAACCTTTGTAAAAAGCATTACGCAATTCAAAACCGCCAGATAAGTTCTCAAAACCAATGGCGTAGAGTTTCTTGCTTCCTATGGTAAATCGTACTTCTTTTATGTAATCATAGACTTTAGGACTTAATGCTCGTCCCTTCAAATATTGTTTCAGGTTAAGATTCTGGAGATTGAGTATTTCATCGATTTTGTAATTTGGTTCAGGCTTTTTGATCTGTGGTTGCTGATGAAAAGAAGAAAAATTTTGCTTCGCTGCCCAATCCAGAACTTCATTGACCGAAGTGTTCAAATATTTTTTCATAAAATCGGTGTTGTTACCACCTAGACCCTCTGAGTGAAGGTACCAGGCATTAATTCTTTTATCCAATTTAAAAGAGGCTTGGGATTCGCTGGCAAAGGGGTTGAGATACCAAGCTTCTTTTTCATTTTGTTTCGTTGGATGGTGTCCGAGAGAAAGGAGGACTTCTTCCAACGATATGCTGTTGAATTGTTTGCAGTTCATTTTTTTTGATTTTTATTGTTTTTAGTAATACTCAGTCTGCATCCTGTTGTTGATAGTGGATGAGTTTGTTTTTAAGTAATTTTTGATGAATTGATGAAAAATTCCTATAAGGGGCTGATTAATAATAAATTAAAGTCTCATCAAAGTCTCATCATCTCATCAAATTTGAAATATTCTTCTCATCATCCTCTCATCAAAAACTAAGGTTGAAAAGTTTGATGAGGCTTTTGATGAGATATAACTAATTGATTTTATTTTGATTATCAATTAATTCATCATTTCATCAAATCTTTGAAGAATAAAATTTCTTTCTATTGTAAAATACCGTCCTGTTTTGTTCTGTTGGAAAAAACTTAAACCATAATCGAGGTCGTATTTGATATAGGAAAGAGAATTACTTTGAGGTTCCAGTTTCCAGTTTTCTTTCAGTATTTTCCGGACATCGTTGACTGTCCAATATTGTTTGCTAAACATCTTACCAAGCATATTGAAAATATCCTGAGGAATACAGTTGATAATTTTATCTTCGGTATTTTCGAAAAACTCATATAAAAGTTCGATGATCTTAGTTTCCAGTTTATTGTTGTTTTTCCAAACCAATTTCTGAAGGGCTTTTGTTCTGATCTGGGAATCAGTGAACCACATTCTTGTTTCCTTATGGCTGTGAAAAGGTCTTTGGATTAGGTAACGAAGGAAATAGGGAATCTCCTTGTTGAGATTGTGCAGAAATTCAGTGTTCTCGCTTTTGATTGATTTCACTTTGATTATCCAGAATCGAATTTCATTTTCATCGATCTGAATGAAGTTGTCTTCATTATTGGAACAGAGAATGAATTTGCCAAAGAATTCTACCTCTTCACGGTCTTTTCCTTTGGCTTCCTTCTTGTCTTTGTCGGTGGTGGAAAGGTATTTCAAGCGTTCCGTAATTTCCTTTTTGTCGAAGAATACTTCATCAATAGCTACTATCAGCATCGAAGTCCAATCTGAATTAAACTTACTGCTGAATGAGTCTCCTTTGATGTAGGTCATATTTAATCCAAAGATGGATTTCAGCCATTTAATGAATGTAGATTTTCCGGTAGATCTTTCTTTGCTTACAAGACAAAGTATTGGAAGAATCTGTGTTGGATATTGCAGGAGGATTTTAATATAATCAAGACCCAATTCCAATTGCTCTCCGAAAATATGTTCCATAAATTTTAGTGAGAATGGAATTTTGTTTTCTAAAGCTTCAGAACTTGTATTTTCATTGATTGGTTGATAAGGAATCTCATTGTACATATTGTAGAATCCGTCGATGATTTGCTTATAGTCAAGATGAGAAGGAATACAGCAGAAACCACCGTACTTTGCAACTTTTGAAACGTAGATTTTTCCGTGGTCGCTAATAATAGTTTCACGATTCCAGCGCACCAAAATTGAGATCTTGTCTCCTGAGATCAATGGTTTCTCGATAGTTTTATAATAGGTTGTGCCTACTCTGAGGTATGGGATTTTTTCGCTCATTTTTTAAAGATTTGGTTCCGTATAGAAATACGGACGGTTGAATAAGAATGATTGATAAATAAAATCTTTATCTATCTCCTATATTTGAGCGATTTGACCTCGTTTAAAGCATCCATTAGATCAAAATGATTGACTCTGTAGAATCTTCCTATTTGTTCAGCTTTGATGTTACCTTTTAAAATGTGTGAGCGTACGGTCTGGTAATCAAGTTTAAGAATTTCTGAACACTCTTTGATAGAATACAGTTTCTTTTTCAACTCAATTTCAGGTTCTTTTTTGAGAGAATAGAGTAAGTCTTTTACTTCGCCTAATTCGTCGAGAATGGTTTGGAATGGATTTGTTGTCTGCATAATCTGTGATATTTATTTGCAGACAAAATTGCATGATTGGAATTACTAATTATGCAATTTTATTCAATTGCGTAAAATTTAATACCTGACATTAAACAACTTAGATAATTCTTTATAGATACTTTCATCAAAATCACTCGGTTTCACAGTTACTGCCCTTGAAAATGTTTTTTTATCAAAATTGATATTATATTCATTTTCACTATACCATAATAATTGTGGTGTAGTGAAGATCTGGGCTGATGATGCGATTGTCTTTTAGAAAACGGTGAATTCTTATAAATGAAGATTTATGATCCGCGATAAGACTGTGATTTTATCGTGGATTTTTATATACTTCAGAAATATAAATGTAAATTCCAGTGATATTGACCACCCAATTTCAATTCAAAGTGATCAGGTAATTTCGGTTTAAATTGACTACCCTTAATTTTGATAAAAACTCTTGTTTTTTGTAAGTCTCCCTAAAAACTGGACATTTTATACCCCTAAAATCATTAACAAAAAACGATTAATTTTAGGTTATGAGAACGAGCAAATTTACAGAGAGTCAAATTTCGGCTATTTTGAAGGAGTATGAGTCAGGACAAACAGCAAAAGAATTGTCTCGGAAATATGGATTTCATTATCAGACTTTGCACGATTGGAAAAAGAAATTCAGCGGGATTAATTCTACCAAAGAACTGGCAAGAATTAAAGAACTGGAATCAGAATAATCGCTTGAAAAAGATGTTTGCCAACCTTAGTTTGGAACATGAAGCACTGAAAGATGTACTCTCAAAAAAGTGGTAAAGCCTGCCACAAAACGGGAAGTGGTTGCTTATCTGGTTTCAGAATATCCAATTAACATTCGGCAGGCGTGTAAATCTTTGAATTTGGAGCGAAGCAGCTATTACTATCATCCCAAAAAAAAAGATGATATGGATGTTATTGATTGCCTGAGCCAGCTTTCTGAAAAACATCCCAGCTATGGATTCAAGAAAATATTTTACAGTCTTCGTAATGAAGGTTTTGGTTGGAATCATAAGAAAGTTTATAGAGTTTACAAGAAATTAGGGCTGAATATTTTGAGAAAAAGAAGGAGAAGACTTGCTTCAAGAGAAAGACAAAACTTGGAAGTTCCTGAAAAATACAATGAAGTTTGGAGTATGGACTTTATGAGTGATTCTTTGTTTAACTCAAGACGATTCCGAACGTTGAACATTATTGATGATTATAACAGAGAATCGATTTAGATTGAAGCCGGGCTTTTCATCGGAGCGATGCATATGACCGATCTATTGGAATGGATTGTAAAAGAAAGAGGAAAACCAAAAGCGATACGAACAGATAATGGTCCCGAGTTTACAAGTTCTGTTTTTACGAATTGGTGCCATAAACACAGGATTGAAATCCGGTACATTCAACAGGGGAAACCTGTTCAGAATGCTTTTATTTAAAGGTTCAACAGAAGCTATAGGACAGAGGTTCTGGATGCAAGGATCTTCAATAATTTGATAGACGTAAGGGAAATAACTTATGATTGGATGGAGCATTACAACAATAACAGACCTTATGAAAGCTTGCGAAACCTATCTCCAATGAAGTATTTGTTGAAAAAGGAAAACTCGCCAGACGCTAATCCCAACACCGAGTTTTCTCCTTTTCAACAAATTTTGCCAACATCAACAACAGAATGAAATATTTTATAGTTTTACAGAACAAAATGAGGGTATAATTCCAACGTTCGGGGAGACTTACACTTGCAAGACGCATTACCAGATTACGGTCGAGATTGCGGGTGTCATCGAAGTTGACACTTTCAATATCTACAGAACGTACAAAATCTTCCTTATGCTGGCTCATAGAGGCTTCAGCATACGTATACTGGCTGGCTCCCCGGATAGCTACAAAAAACTGAACTTCCTTGAGCTCCCTGCTTACCTTATCAATAATGGAGTGTCTTTCCTGCATAATCGACATCCATCTTATAAAGCTTATTCATAGAAAAACGCTACACTATCAACATAAAAAACCTTGCACTTTGCAAGGTTTTTTATTATATGCCACACGATAAAATCATGTAGTAGTTAGGTAAACATTATTTACTATTTCCAGGTGAATTTATCTCATAAGAAGAGTCTCCTTTTATTTGATAGAGTTTTTTGGAATGTAAACTACCATCAATATTATGAAATTCAAAATATCCAGTCTTTAATTTACTTTGATAGCACTCTTGTGGGTCAGAAGACTTTTTAAATCTATATACTCCTTTAGAAAAAAGTTTATGCGTATTTCTTTCTTCTACTATCTCAGTGCCATAAAAATATTTTTTTCTTGAACTATCTATTATGATAAAAGTATCAAAATGATCATTGTAAATATCATTGTCTTTTTCTTTATAAATGTAAATTGTATCTATAAACTGATCTCGGTTAAAATTTCCTTCCGCTTTAATAAAACCATTTTTATCATAAATATTATAAGACATATCGCTTTCTTTTCTGCAGGATTTCATTAGAAAAATAGAAAATATTAATAATAAAAAACGTACTTGATAATTCATTCTAATGCAATTTTCGTGTTATATACAGTATCATTTATAATTGTATATTTGGTTCTTTCAATAACCTCCCCTTTCATATCAAATGTATTATGAATACCAAAAGGTTGTATACTTTGTAATGCTTTTCTAAAATCTGAGTTTCTTTTATACCTATAAGATCCCATAACCTTAGCTCCTTTTTCAAAAATAATGTATTCTGTTCCATAAAAATGAGGCCCCTTCACACTGTCTATATTAATAGAATCTTTAAACGGCAGATTTGGATTCTTGCTATAAACAATAGCTCCTATAAAGTAATCTTTATAAAAATTTAAATGCATCACAGCTTTTTCATTTTTAGCAAAAAATGTAATTTTAGTAGTATCTGTTGTTTTATTTAAAAGATAATTAAGCTTTCCGTTTGGATAATATATTTTTTGAGATACTTCTTTTTTACATCCAAAAAAGATGAACAAACCACATAAAATAATATACTTCATAATCTATTTCCTTATTTGCATATTCATAGTTATTAGAGTCTTTAATTGATTTATTTAAAGAATCTAATGTTCTTTTACTTAGCCCTTCTCCTCTTACATTTTTATATTTTAAACCAAATACAGATCCATCATTGTTACGTAAAATTCCAGTAGCTTGTCTGTCCCAAATGCCAAATGTGTCTGATTTAATAGGAGTTGCCCCTGATGGGCTTCCTGATGGACTTCCTGATGACCCTCCGAAAGGATTTCCAATACCTTCTACATCAAGACCAAATTGGGTAAAAGCCTCTTCAAAACCTATAGGACCACGAGTAAGCTGTGTATTTCTACCATAAAACATAAATATCTGCTCAAACATATCGTTCGTTTGAAGTCTATCTCCACCTCTTGCTTTACTTGCTGTACTGGGATCTGTTTCATTAGCTCCACCTGTAAAAACTTGGAAAGTTTCATTGGTAGTTCTAAATAAACCTGCTACTGAAGATTCAACATCTGAAATAGCATCTCTAAACCAATTGGATAGTCCAACCATTCCTACAGAACCATTTGAATTCGTTGGCATATAAGAAGTATCTCCATTAAACCCTAAATAAGTAAGACCAGTGTTTTCGGCACTACTGTTGGTAATTTGAACATTAGGTTCAACACTTCCATCCGCACGAAAATCAGTGTAGCCTCCTTGTTGGTAAGCTGCATCTCCTTTCTGCATTCCATCAACAAACTTCCATTGATTATCTTTCAGTCCCCATCCTAAACCTTCTCTACCATCTGGATCGATAAAGTTAATCGGATTATTATAAGCATAAGTATAAGTCGACCAGCGGCGAGAAGTTTCAGCTAGTGGATCGATGACACCCCATCTTCCAATATCCGGCATATAAAACCTTGCTCCATAATCATACATTCCCGTCTCTTGCAACTCTTTACCGTTGTACTTGTAATTTTTATAACCTCCTAAAACTCCTTTTAAGCCTCCAATATGACTTAATCCGAAAGGATAATAATTATTAACATCTGTGACCTGTAGTATTCCTTCGCTGTTTTTCGCAAAATTTACTCTTGCATTACCTAAATGATCTCTATATTGGTAAATATAACGATTTTCTGTAAAACTATAAAATCCTTCTGATGTAGGAACAAAATCCAATACCCATAATGCTGGCAACGTTGGAAAATGAGGATCTACTGGTGGAAGAATAATCCCTCCTTTTTCAAATGCCTGCTCTTCGTAAGCTACCTCGGTTCTACACCAAGGACAAGCAGCTATGGTTTCAACTAAGTAATATTGAAAACCATCTAGATAATCATATATACTGTTTGTTGTTGATTGACCCCTACCTCCTCCGGTGGAATAGATTTTTCGAAGTTTTGTACCATCTGCTCGATAGAGATATTGCAGATTTACAGGTACTAACATTCCAAATTGATTGATTTGAGGTAAACCAAGCGCATTTGGCAGATTCAGGTGATTATAGTTAATTTCCTGTATACCTTTATCAAGCATATTTGTCATATTACCATTCAGATCATAACTGATCAGATTACTACCTCCTTCATATCCAGTATCATTCAATGCATTTTCAACAATACGGTTAAGACGATTTCCTGTATATTGATAATCTAGATTATCAACCATTGTAGAAGTAAGTCCCCCAATAGGAACAGCTGTTCGCTGAAGGTTAGTAATATTACCATTCGGATCATACGTTAAATACTCATCAAAGTTACCGTTGTGTGGGTTTGTAGAATTAGGTTCTGCATAGAGACCACTTTTCAACCTGTTTAAATTGTCGTACGTATAGTTATATCTTTTAAGAATATCCTCGGCAGAATTTTTCCAATCTATCTCTGCAATATTGCCATTAAATTTTCCGGAAGAAACACTTGAGTAAACAGGATTATTATATTTAATTTCATATCCGAAAAACTTTCCGTTAAGATTTGCAGGATCATTGATATTGGTCATCCAGCCACGGATATTGTAGGTATAATCTACTTGTTGAAGCCCGCTTCCTAAGCTTGTACCGCCCACTTTTTTGTTTTTTAGCTGTGAAAGCTCGGTATACTCATTCTGCGCAAGGTATTCCATAGGATTGCTATCAACCTGATGGGTATGGGTTTTTAATCTGTTCTGATGATCATAGGTGAAATTTTCTGTAATCACTCTTTCCGGATCACTATCCAGTCTTTTATGTTTTGTAACAACCATCTTTGCCATTCCTGAAAAATCAAGCTCAGATTCCGTTTTCGTATAACCTCCCAAATGATTAATAGAATGACTTCCGATCGGTCTTCCTTTCTGGTCGTACCAAGTGTAATTCTTTGTCCAGTTATCGTCTTCAATGTTTTTTACATATGACGCTACCGGTAAACTTTTGGTACTTACATTTAAACTTGAATCATCGGTCAACAAAGGTAAATTAGTGACTGTAGGGATAAATGACGGCGTAGATGGAGGATAGGTGTCGTAATAATTAACGGATAATATCGTATCTATCTGATTATATAAATCGTTTGTGTAATAAATCTGCATTCCGCTCATGGTAAAACCTTGTGCGCTTTTGTTTTCAGTAATTACGAAATTATTGGTTATAGCTTGTAATCCTGCACGGGTTTGATTAGGAAGAGGCATAATTCCTGTATAGATTACTCTACCAAATTTGTCATATTTTGTGACAAGCCATTTGGAGCCTGATCTTAAATTAGCATCCTGTGTTGCAATCAGTCTATCTGCTTTATCATACACCATATATTCCCAATCTTTTCCCGGAAGCTTCTTCTCAACAAGACGGTTTCTACCGTCGTATTTGTATTGATAGCAAAGATTGTTTAATGTTACATCAGGAAATGTACCCGTGGTTAAACTTTTAACCGCTTCTACTGCTAAAGGTGGAATGACATAAGCCAGCTGGTCATAATCATTGTAAACATAATAAGTATCGGCATTTTCTGTGGCACTAACTACCTTTCTTACCATTAAAATCTGGCCCTGACCATTTTTATATTCAATGGTCGTATTTCCGTCTTCATCCGTTACCGTATTTTTGTATAACCGGGCAGTACCGTAAGAAGGTGATAAAGTAAGTTGCGATTCGAAAGTGGTATAGTTAAATGTGGCTGTAAACTTTTTCACCTCTCCGTCAACATTCGCATCGTAATTAAACGTCACAGGATGGGCTTGCCACTCCGTGCCGGGCTGTACCTGAGATAAAACCCTGTCCAGAGGTGATGCTTCGAGATTGGAATGACCAAAAGCAAAATTATCACCATAATACGTCGTGGCTGAAGATTTTACGCCTGCTTGAATTCCGCCATTCAAGGTATTCATCGGGGCAGGAAGCCAGGAATCGACCTGTCTCCCGAAACCGTCATACTCAATATGGCTCACCAAATCTTTTCCGGTAGGTGATGCTTTTACATTCACAACCTGCTTAGCTCTGCCTAAACCGTCAAAATACTGAACGGTTTCTGCTGTCTTTGAAGCACTCGCTCCATTATAGTCTAAATAGGTTTTAGAATAAACATAGTTTTCATTTGTGCTCAGGTTCAAAGTCTGACCATGGGAAAGACCCACTACAAACATTGCACTGATGGGAAGGATTATTTTTTTCATATCTGGTTTTTAGTGTTTGTAGTTGTATAGGAATTCTTTTATAATTTTACCGTTGACATCCTTGATGCTTTCCAACCTGTTTGCAGAATCGTATTTGTAAATTTCTCGAATACCCGATGGCGGGGTAATACTCGTTACACCAATCAGTGGATCGTAGGAGTAGGTCGTAACTTGAGCATTTTGTAATGCTGTGCTTTTTCTGAAAGCATCCAATTTGTCAATTAAAGCTTGCTCAGTACCTGCATTAATATCAGCATCTGAAGCTGTGATAATTTCTGATGCCAATGCGCTTGCTACAGATTAGGATAAACCTGTTACTTTTGCAATAGGCTGGGTAGAATGGTAACCCCAGATGATTGCAGTGGGAATTCCTTCTTTGGTCGTATACTGTTGTATATTCCCTCTATTATCATATTTATCGTATGTAACATTAGTAAGACCGTATGAAGGATTAGGAACTGATACAGCAGGATAACCATTACTTGGTGTCATTATTGTTTGATTTTCTGCAAAAGTTATACTACTTTTAGGTAAAATTAAAATTGTTGTTGGATCATATTCGTAAGTTATCTGTTGTCTATTCTGTAATATATTATTTTTAAAATTGCTTGTTATCAAAGGTATTCCAATCATATTCTGAGATATCATATAAGGTAATGATTGATAAGGAGCAATATTTTGCTGTGGTTGGTCGCCATGTCTTAAGTCTTGAGGGTATTGATAAACCTTCTTATATTGATTATTATCAGCATTAATCGTAGTTTCTTTAGTTAAAAAGTTATTATTTACATTCTCATAAAAGTAGTTTTTAGTTTGAGAAACTATTTTACTATTATAATATTTTTCTTCAATTTTAGATTTTAGTAAATAGTTATTCTCTTTTACTGGAATGCTAAAATTATAAATTGTTCCTGAAATTCCGGAAGTTCCTACAGTAAATGAATTTATAAAAGTTTTTTTAAACAGGTTATTATATTCTCTATATATTCTTTCTTCATAACTATACATATCCCTACTTAAAATATTATTTAGATTATCATAAACACTATTTTCAAGTAATTTCCCTCTCTTAATATTTTGATCTACAAATATTCCGCTTGGATAAGAGCTATTTTTGGGTATATCCACTAGAGACGAAGTAGAAGGATAGAGATTTATAAAGTCTTTAGGAGAAGAATATTTTAATACAATATGTCCCTTTCCATTTTCTCTTTGAATAATTCTACTGTACCCTACATAAGAGCCATCTGTAAGTTCGATATTACCTTTTGATCTCAAATAATTTAAAGTCAATACTTTATTATTGTGTTTTGTTTTTACAATATCTGAAAATTTAGGTATATTATTGATACTCCCTGATGCTTTACCATCTTCATCTAAATATTCATAAGTATATTCTTTTACAGTATTATTACTTTCTTTTATAGTTTGTTTTTGTATCCTAACTCCTCCTCCATCAATAGTCTCACCGTAAAAATTAAATTGATTTGGTTCATAAGTGAATTCATTAATAGCACCTGTTGGATTTTTAAAGCTTGAAAGCATGCCAGCTTTAGAATTAATGTTTGCTGTTAGTGATATAGATCCTCCAAACTCCTGAGAATTATTCACAGGGAAAGGTGTACGAAATAAAAACTCCCACTTCTAATTGCACTGCAAAAACAGTCTAACTGTTTTTGCAGTGCAATTAGAAGTGGGAGCGGCTTATATTATTTTACCGGAGGAGGAGGAATTCGTCCTTTCCCAATGCCTGTTTTTTGAGAATAGAATCTTAAAGAATCTTCCGACGGAAAGCTATTTATTTCTTTGGTAAAATTTTTGCTTTTAAAATTTTGCTTTAAATAGGCCTCCAAAACAAAAGCTAATAATTGTATTTTGGGAGGTAAGGCGTTCAAATCTCCATAAACCAATTTACTTTTATTTTTATTCTTTAATATAATTATCATTTCGGGCTTATCATCTGCGGATTTTGTTCCATAAAATTTATCATATTTATTGAAGTCTTGCAAAGTATAATATATCCAATCTTCAAATGGTTTTGATATTCTTACAAGTAATTCCTTATTCTCCTCATAGCCATAAACTTTAGCTGACACTTGCCCATTTGAAGATATTGTCATGTCATAATTAAAGTAAAAAGAACCATCACTAACATTTTTAAATGAAATATAAATTCTGTCATACTGAATAGTACTAATCTTTCCAAGATTTAATTTATGATATTTCAATAACTCATTTTCTTTTTTTAAATATAGCGAGTCATTTTTAAGAATATAATTAGTCGAATCTTTTTTGTTTACAAATATCAAAGTATCATTTACAATAAACTTATAACTTGGGTATTTAACATATTTATCCTTAATAAAAATACCACTTTTATAATCTTTACCGCAGTTATGTAAAAGGACTAAAATTAGTACTAAATAAATTTTTTTATTATGGAACAAATCCAGACATATATTCTTTAATTTCATTATCACTCATTTTTATATTATTCTTCTGATTGAAAGATTTAATGATAGGTACTCCTATTTGTAGCCTTTTATTATCCCTCTTTTCTTGGTAATGGTCATAATTCCCTCTACTATAATCGTTCTCTCTACCAAACTTGACTAAATCTCTATCATAACCTGCTGATTGATCTAGTTTTTTATTGTCAGAGTAATCCATCGCAAATTTTTCAGCATGAATTACTGTTTCGTGTATAATATTTTCCAGAGTTGGAAGTGCGTCTCCAGAACCAATATCTACTTTTATATCTAATCCATTTTTGTTGATATTATCAATGGTAAGACCACTTGCTTGCGATAAATTTTTAGCATTAAATTTTGCTGTCTCTCCAAAATTTCCAACAAGTAGATTAACACCCTTATTATGGTATTTCCCGCCATCTTTTCCGTACTGAACACCTGCCACTTTTTGATTAGGTGCTGCATATTTTGATAGAAAAGCAATTCCTTCTTTAGATGTTGCATAGTGATTCCATGCTTTGACTAAATTCGGATTCTTATAAGAACCATCTTTATTCTTTTCAAAAATTTTACTTGGATCAATATGCTCAGGTTGTCTACCATCAGGATCAATAAATCTAATTGGATTATTAAACGCATAATTATATGGACTATGTCTTGTCATCTTCTCCGCCAAAGGATCAACAACTCCCCATCTCCCAATATCCGGCATATAGAATCTTGCTCCGTAGTCGTACATTCCCGTTTCCTGCAGTTCCTTGCCGTTGTACTTATAG